>ENA-OXQK01000233-OXQK01000233.1-human-gut-metagenome-genome-assembly--contig:-NODE-233-length-17517-cov-7.3172_pt1 | contig 17517 bp, 8 predicted proteins | sample MGYA00249582_ERZ652563 | MGnify/ENA primary metagenome ERZ652563 (study PRJEB26925, sample SAMN05826493) | human gut metagenome | biome: ENVO:2100002; feature: ENVO:00000062; material: ENVO:00002003... | reverse complement strand
TCGTCGGCAGCGTCAGATGTGTATAAGAGACAGGACGATACTCTTTATGAATGATGAAATCAAAATAATTCCGTATCAGTTCATCCACAGGAAGCGAGGGATCTTTCAAACGGACTTTCACCATCGCCGCGCATACGGCTCCCGCATCATCCAGTGCGTGCGGAGTGAGGATTTGAAGCAACTGCGGGTCCGTTGTACCCTTTTCTTTATAAACACGTTTGAAATGCGGTGCTACTTCGGCCAGAAAACGAAAACGATTCTGTACATAATCCATATAGCGTGTGTCGTCCGTAGCTTCGGATGCCGCTATCAAGGCAGAATAAGTCACTCCCCATTCATAACTTGCCAAACGAAAAGCTCCACGCTCCAGTTGTGCCTCCTCTCCCATCGTTGTATAGTTGGTAATCACTTTACCCGTATTCTTGTCTACCACACGGGCGGGAGTCTCCTTATCTATATAAGCAAATACACGGTCTACCTCTTTCTTTACCTGTTCCGGTGTCAAATCACCATAAGTGCCCTGATAAGCAGGTTGCAATAAATGCAAAGGCGTGTTTGAGTCATTCACTACAGTTTTCTTTTTCTGTGCACTGACAGGCAAAGCTATCAGCAACAAAGCAATGGCTATGATACGAATATTCATATTTTATTTTTTAGGTATTTTACATCCTCTGAATAGGGTTCCCTGCAAATCCGGTCCAAAGTAGAATCCCGGTTGTGTCGGCTGGTTGTAGGCTACGTTCTGGGTAGCGATACTGATGCGATAAACAGGATCCTCCAAAAAGGTGTGGAAGCGGTAATCAGTGGGAATGGTAGAGACATAAAGCCGCAAAGCGGTATTATCGGCTGTGCGCAACAGTACTTCTTCCCGCCAGTCGCCTACAATATCTCCTTGCAGGCAAGGTGTTGCCTTCGTTCCGTTGTTGGAAAGAGCTCCTTCGAAAATGGCTATACGCTCACAGACTCCTTTCTTCCAATTATATTTGCTGACTATGTTTCTATCCAATAGTTCGCGCAGTAAATCACCGTCCCACCAGACAGCCATATTACATGACAATCCTCTGACACGGGCTTTCACCACTTCTCCTTTTATATTTCTTATTCCTCCGGAAGCAAGAGACCACATTTCAACGCCCGGATGGGTCGGGTCAATATCAGCCGCCATGCAACGCCCGACATCTGTACTATCTTTTATCTGGAAAAGTATTTCTCCGGTTGCCGCATCTCTGTACGTACTTCCGTCACGCTTGTTTTCGTGACAGTCCCATACTTGCAATCCTTTGCGAGAAGGATCGAAATGAGTCAGATGAATCGCGTCTCCATGTCCCATCTTCGTTGTGTACAATCCTTTGCCGTTATGGTCGATGGCACACGAGCCGTAGATAATCTCATCGCATCCGTCACCGTCTACGTCACCTACCCGAAGGTTATGATTACCTTGTCCGGCATAGTCTTCACAACCGGGATGGTTACTGTCGAAAATCCAGCGTTCTTTCAGTTCCTTTCCATTCCAGTCGTATGCAGCCAATACTGTACGGGTATAATATCCACGACACATCACAACACTAGGATGGATACCGTCGAGGTAGGCAACGCAAGCCAAAAAGCGGTCACTACGATTACCACGATTGTCTCCCCAGTCCATCAGGTTTCCTCTTCCCGGTACGTAATCAATTGTTTGCATCGCTTCTCCTGTCAGACCGTTGAAGACAGTCAGATATTCCGGTCCGGTCAAAATACGTCCCTGTTCATTCCGATAGTCAGCTTGCGCATCTCCAATCACTTTTCCTTTTCCGTCCACTGTTCCGTCGGCGGTTTTCATTACTACTTCCGCTTTACCGTCACCATCGAAGTCAAACACCATAAACTGGGTGTAGTGTGCACCGGCACGTATATTACGTCCCAGATTAATGCGCCATAAATGTTGCCCGTTTAATTTATAACAATCGAAATATACCTCTCCGGTGTAACCGTCATGCGAATTATCGTGTGCGTTCGACGGATCCCATTTCAAGATAATCTCATATTCCTCGTCACCGTCTACATCGCCGATACTGGCATCATTAGGAGCATAGAAATAACTTTGCCCTGCCGGAGTCGTACCGTTTTCAGGACGATTCAGCGGGATGTTCAGATAACCAGCCGGAGCATCGGACGGCAATTGATAACAGCTTTCCGTTTTTGATTGGATAGCTTTGACGGTATAAAGTACGGATTCCGTACCTTTATATATATCCTGAAAGAAAGTCGCATTTCTTATCGGATATTTGTTTACCTTTTCACCGTTTCTATAAACATCAAAAGATTCGTCCATCGGGTCGGAGGACAGATAACGCCAAGACACAGCAACAGTAGATGGATTCTCTCTGATGGCAATTACACCGCGTCCCAAATGTTCGCGTTTCAATTTCGAAAAGTCATAGTTCGGCTGCGCCACTACAAAAGCAGCTATCAGACACAGACTTAAAAAAGCACTTATGCATTTCATAGTTTTATCGTTAATCAATTTACAACACAAAAGTAAGCGGCACAGCCTACTTATAAAATAGAATATTGTACAGATCTATGTAGAAATCATCATATAGCCCACTTTTAAACCGCATTATAACTACCTGGTGAACAAAAATGAATATATCTGAACGGAAATCCATTGAAAAAGAAAAGTGCGTCCCTTATCTTTGCCAATAAAAATTAGAATAAACACCCAATTAATAAAACAGAATTATTTCACCATGAAGAAATCACTACTCTCATTCTTTACAGTAACCCTTCTTTGTCTTATGACAGGAAAGCCGGTCATGGCACAAGAGTTACCTACACAAAAAGAGACTTTAGAGACTATCGTAAAAGTAAACGACTACTTTATGAAAAAGTATGCCGATTATACATTGCCTTCTTTCTATGGCAGAGTTCGTCCAAGCAATATATGGACGAGAGGCGTATATTATGAAGGATTAATGACTCTGTATGGCATTTACCCTCGTGAGGATTATTATAAGTATGCCTACGATTGGGCTGATTTCCACAAATGGGGAATGAGAAACGGCAATACGACCCGTAATGCCGACGACCATTGCTGCGGACAAGTTTATATCGACCTTTATAATATGTGTCCGTCCGACCCAAATATGATCCGAAATATAAAAGCAAGTATCGATATGGTAGTCAACACTCCGCAGGTGAACGATTGGTGGTGGATTGACGCTATCCAGATGGCAATGCCAATCTACGCTAAGTTTGGAAAAATGACCGGTGAACAGAAATACTATGATAAGATGTGGGATATGTATTCTTATACTCGTAACGTGCACGGAGAAGCCGGAATGTATAATCCTAAAGATTGCTTATGGTGGCGCGATCAGGACTTTGATCCTCCTTACAAAGAACCGAATGGAGAAGATTGCTACTGGAGTCGTGGAAATGGCTGGGTATATGCAGCTCTTGTACGGGTATTGGATGAAATCCCTGCCAATGAAACACATCGCCAGGATTATATAAATGATTTTCTCGCTATGAGCAAGGCACTTAAAAAATGTCAGCGTGAAGATGGTTTCTGGAATGTGAGTCTTCATGATCCGACGAACTTCGGAGGCAAAGAGACTTCCGGAACAGCACTGTTTGTATACGGTATGGCTTGGGGAGTGCGCAACGGACTGCTCGACCGCAAAGAATATCTTCCCGTCCTTTTAAAAGCATGGAACGCTATGGTGAAAGATGCCGTACATCCGAACGGATTCCTGGGATATGTGCAGGGAACAGGCAAAGAGCCTAAAGACGGACAGCCGGTTACTTACAAGAGTGTGCCCGACTTTGAAGACTACGGAGTCGGTTGTTTCCTGCTTGCCGGAACAGAAGTTTATAAATTAAAATAACATACACTGTTTTTTCATTAGGTTTAAAGATAATCATTCATTAGGTTTAGTTAGAGGTTAGTTAGTAGCTAGTTCCCTCACTGACTGTTTAGACACCGGTCAGTGAGGGATTTCAAAGAGAACAGATTCATGAAAAACAAATTATTCCCGTATATATGTTGGCTGACAGCCATTACATTCAGTTTGCAACTGCAAGCGCAAAATAAAGTTTCCGCTCCCATGGCAGACGTCAATCAAGTAATTGACAACACGCTGGACAGCCTGAATAAAGCACGTACCTCGCGACCGGAAGCCGGTTCCAGCCGGAAAGGTGACAACCCAGTTCTGTTCCTGGTAGGTAACTCTACCATGCGTACCGGAACTTTAGGAAACGGCAACAACGGACAATGGGGATGGGGCTATTATGCAGGCGATTATTTCGACTCTAACCGGATTACTGTAGAGAATCATGCATTGGGTGGAACCAGTAGCCGTACTTTCTATAACCGTTTATGGCCGGATGTAATCAAAGGAGTACGCCCGGGAGACTGGGTTATCATCGAATTGGGGCACAATGACAACGGCCCATACGACAGCGGACGTGCCCGTGCTTCCATTCCCGGAATTGGTAAAGATACACTGAACGTAACAATTAAAGAAACCGGAGTAAAAGAAACCGTATATACCTACGGGGAATATATGCGTCGTTTCATTCAAGATGTAAAAGCCAAAGGTGCTCATCCGATCCTTTTTTCGCTTACTCCCCGCAATGCCTGGGAAGACAAAGACAGCACCATCATCACACGTGTCAACAAAACTTTCGGATTGTGGGCAAAGCAGGTGGCAGAAGAACAGCATGTTCCTTTTATTAACTTAAATGATATCAGCGCCCGCAAATTTGAAAAGTTCGGCAAGAATAAGGTGAAATATATGTTCTACATCGACCGTATACATACAAGTGCTTTCGGTGCTAAAGTAAATGCTGAATCCGCTGCCGACGGAATACGTGCGTATGAAGGGCTGGAATTAGCCAATTATCTGAAACCTGTTGAGAAAGATACAGTGACAGGTTCCAGTCGGAAAGAGGGACGTCCGGTATTGTTTACTATCGGAGACAGTACGGTTCGAAATGAAGATAAAGACAAAAACGGTATGTGGGGTTGGGGAAGCGTAATTGCTGACGAGTTCAATTTAAATAAAATTTCTGTAGAAAATCGTGCGATGGCAGGACGAAGTGCACGTACTTTCCTCGATGAAGGTCGTTGGGATAAGGTATACAATGCCTTGCAACCGGGGGACTTCGTTTTGATTCAGTTCGGGCATAATGATGCAGGAGATATTAATGTAGGAAAGGCCCGTGCCGAATTGCGTGGTTCCGGTGATGAAAGCAAAGTATTTCTAATGGAAAAGACTGGTAAGTATCAGGTAATTTATACGTTTGGCTGGTATCTTCGGAAGTTCATCATGGATGTTCAGGAGAAAGGAGCCATTCCCATCGTTCTTAGTCATACGCCACGCAACAAATGGAAAGATGGAAAAATAGAACGTAATACCGAGTCTTTTGGCAAGTGGACACGTGAAGCTGCGGAAGCTACGGGAGCTTATTTTATCGATCTGAATAAGATTAGTGCCGATAAACTAGAAAAGAAAGGTGTGAAGAAAGCAGCAACTTACTATAATCATGACCATACACACTCTTCTTTGAAAGGAGCGCACATGAATGCGAAAAGCATTGTTGAAGGGTTGAAAAAGAGCGATTGCCCGTTAAAGAATTACTTAAAGTAAGAACATAAGGGATAAAGTACGCTATTTATCCCGTAATCTATTAATAGAAAAGTTACTCTTATCCCTTTGCAAACTTCTTTTGGATTAGTACCAAAGTATCAGTTGCTTAAGACTAATCTATAAACGCAAGTTCCGTTTATAAAAATGCAAGTTTTGTTTTTATAATCAAAAGCTTCATTTATAAAAACAGAACTTGCGTTTATAGTTTATAATAAGTTGATTGTAAGTTTGGTATTAAAAGAAAGGAAGTTTACCCTTAATGCGGAAGAACTTTGCTATTAATAGATTGGGAGGCAACTAGTGCTACTTTACACTCGTTCAGTTATCTATTGGTATAACTTCCTGCATATAAATAGCATCCAAGCTCCAAAGAGCAGCATCATTCGTGCTGATGCTCGTACATTCATCTAATGGAGACGGTACTTCCGGCGGAAGTATGGTAGTGATGCGGAAAGGCGGTGCAGGTGTATGTTCCAACCGGGTAAACAAATCTTTCCAGGCTTCTTCAGCCATTTGGGTATTACGCAAGTGATAAGCTGCGTAAGCCATCAGGCGGGAGACACGAAAACGGCTATGGCTAAGCTCCCATGCTTTCTTCTTGTAACGTGCAGCATGGTCAAGCCAGGCATCTTTCCATTCGGGTATATCAATCATACGCATCATTTCATTGGTTATCTCAAATCCGCCCATGATCGTCATTAAATGGTTGGTTGTTTCCAGTTTGGGGTCACATTCGGTTGTGATGATCCCTGTTGACGGATCAAATCCTAGAGCTTTGGGACCGGTAAAAAGGCGGTTAGGTAGGGCGGCAATGCTTTTCATTCCTGCTATTATTTTATCACGATAAGTTGTGTTACCTGTGCGCTCCCATTCTGTCATCCAATTACCGGCATAAGCCAGCCAGTCGGGACCGATACGCAAACGGGCGGGAGCAGAACAAGGATATTCACTGCGAGGTTGGGCCAGGCGCATAGGGTCCAAGTCATAGAGTTTGTGGTCGGCATCCTTCACTTCAGTCATTAAATCACCGCAACGTTCGTCCGTAGTAAGGTAATAGTAGAAACGGTTCCAGGCGGCCTGGCTGATTCGCGCTTCTTTAGCTCCGCATCCCCAATGACTTACATTATGCCGACTGCCTAATCCGGCATTGGGACCGATATGATAGACATCCACTTCGCCTGTATGACGCGTCATAGCTTCTGCCATACGCCAAATATCAATACGCCCGGTACGCAGGAAATTATACCATAGCCACATATTAGAAGCCAGTTCCGTATTGTCCCAGGCAAATCCTCCGACATCGTAACGCCAGGTATGACGAACGGGGTCATAAGCGTGCATCACATCACCATAATTCCAGAAACCGTACCACTTGTTTTGTTCGATTGCTTTCTGATAGAAGTCAATGTAAGCATCCAAGCGGTCTTCTACACGAGTACGGAATGAAGTAGTACGGTCAGGGAGACTCCATATCCCGAAAGCTTGGCGGGCATGAAGATAATTCGGGGTTGGCATTAACAGACTAGGGCTAGAAAACTGTTTGGCATAATCTGCAAAAGCCTTTTTCCCGGTATAACCACTTTGTGGGATCAGTGTAAACGTAGTTGTACGGGCAATGCCGTATGGCGTATTCATGCCCTCCTGAACATCTTCATAGCTGGCATTCAGGTCATGAGCTATACGATCATAATGCCGCAAATCCATAGGTTCGGACTCCGGGCTCCACAACCAGGCGGTAAGGGTAGCTACCGGGGTTCGTACGTCTGAAATTTCAATAGAAGAGGGATAAGACTGCCAAAAGTCATGCATACAAAGTCCTAATCCTCCGGTAATATCTCCGACAAAAATATATCCATCGCTACGTGTGCCGGAAAAGGTTCCTATCCAGGGATTATCGTTATTGGCACGTTTACGAATGGAGAAAGCATCGGCAGTGAGTTGAGACAGACGGTAATCATTCCATGAAGCCCAGTTATCGAGCAGAGAGCGGTTCTTTTCATCGAAAGATTCATAAGGTGGAATACGTTTGCCTTCCATTTGCTGTTGTTGCAGGGAGGGTTCATCTGTTGGCACTTGTTGTGCGTCCTTCTTTTCATTACTGTTTTTCTTATTATCTGCCTTATTTAAAGTGAGTATGCGACGCCCTACCAATGGTTGTACCGGCTCGCTCCACACTCCTCCATCTGCACACGAGAAAGCAATATGACGATTATACAGAGCTTCACGCATAGGAACGTCGAAACGGATACCTAAACTACGAATGAAATCTTTCTTCTGATCTCCGTCATAGACGAAACTATGTACCATTTTGATCTGTTCACTGCCACCATAAAAGTAGAGACGTACCACAAAAGGAAGCCACTCACGGTTATTCCGTTTGTTCATATCAGAGTGATTCGCATAGTTCCCTTCCTCTTCAGAGTGATTCGTATCAATCTCCTTATTCCTGTTCCGATGTATCCCTTCCAACTTTACAAGTGCCCGTACAGAGCCCAGACGTTCTATGGTTACTGATTTTATTTCCCCTATGTAATGAGTAAAAGATATTTGAGATGTATTTTCTTGAATCGGCTCGCTTTGAGTATTACAAATCAGACGCGCTTTCTCTCCTACTTTAGTTCCTTTATACAATAGGCTATCAATCAGGAAATCTCCGCGTCGGGGAATAAATACGGAAATTAGCCCTGTTTCAATTTGAATATTTTCAGGCGTTTCAGTGATTGCAATAGAAGCATTAGGCTGTTTATTGATAGTTTTTGCTTTCCGGGGGGCTTTTTCCAATGTCAGTCTTTCTGTTCCGGCAGGAATGACTCCGGCAACTCCGCTCCATTTCACGGAACCATCCGGCCAGTAAGCCAATGGCCAAGTATCTACCGGAATCTCTTGATTTCTATCTGTTTTTAGTCGCAATGAAGTTTCAGGAAATAGGTAGCCTTCATCAAAAGGAACTCCGAAACTTACAGCTTTGTCTTGTTCAGGAGTATTGCCGATCCAATGTAAAGGAACAGTAGACGTTTGGGATGGCAAACATTCGTAGCGGAAGTTTGTAATACGGGTACGGGATAAGGTGGTGCGAAAGCCGAACCATCCTTCTGTCAGAGGTTCGGCATCGCGGAAGTCCACCAGTCGCTTGCCGTCTATGTAATAACTAACCCTATTATTTTCATTTGTTATCTTAATGTGATACCAGTGATTCGCTTTTAGCAAATGTTCGGTATCTGTATATTCTTTCAGTATGGCAGGACGTACTTTGGGATCTGTGATTCCTGCTTCATTGCCGTCATAACGACGGAAGCGTGTAGTAGAGTTATAATTTCCACCATATCCCATGTAATAGAGTTGCAAAGAATAACAATTCAGAAAGATTCCGCTACGCCACTTCCCACGTTTCCATATATTATCAGGATGTTTGGGGTCCGAAGCCATCCAAAAGCAATTCAGGTCACTCAAACGGTCTCCTTCTTTTTCTACAACTACACACGCATCATATTCAATGGTTACCCGTCCGTTCATCTTTTCTTTCCTCCATAAGGTAAGGCCTTTAGGAGACAGTATTTCAGCGGTATCACCCTGAAATGTCACTTTATAATCCGGAGATTCCGACTCTACCTTCCAATATTTATGAAACTGGCGGGCGTTGAGGCCGGAAACTTTATTGTTTTGTGCGTTTGTTCCTAAAGTGATGAAGAGGAACAAAAGGATAAAGAGTTTTTTCATATGTATATTTGCTATCTCACCTTACAAAGGTAGGGAGAGCCGTTCAATTAAGAAATAGAATATTATCCATATATATGGCGATTCGTTCAAATATGTAAAAAGAACAACCCGATACTGTAACCGGATTGTTCTTTCCTTATAAACTTATACTAAATAGAATAAGATTTTTCTTATTCTTTCGGTTCTTCCGTTTCGGATGACTTCAAAGTTTCGGCACCTACATAATAACCTAGGTTAGTTCCCTGATTATATCCCATGTTCTGCATAGCCTGAGACATGTCATAGTTATGGTCGGTCATCAAGTGTGGCAGACGGTGTGTAGTAGGATGATTCGTTGAGAATATATAGATTGATTTATAATCACTTGAGCCTAAAATCACCTCTTCACGGTAATCACCCAAAAAATCACCATAATAACAAGGATTATATTTTGAGGCATGATTTCCCTGATTACTACCATAAAGGTCAAAAGATATCAGACGATTCTTATTTGACTTGTTTACATCAGGATTCGCTTTATAGCTCACAATACAACCGCGGTCTAACATTTCCCTAGTAGACTGACCACTCCAATAAATAGCCACATTATACATCACTCCGCTACCAATTCCAGTAGGATATGTAGTAGAAACCAATCCGGTACCATTACAACTAAACATACCTTCTTGTGTAGAAGACCAATATTCAAAATCCGGACTATCCGGATCAACATCCGCTACTATACAACGCCCAACATCACTTGCATCTGCCGGTAAATTTCGTCCATGACCGGTAATCATACTACCATCTCTTGCATTCATCACCTGACAGGCATATCCATTTCCCTGACCTTCATAATCTTTTGACTCTTCAAAAGAAGCAACAATCTGCAATCCGGAACGGTCTTTTATGAATTTTCCGACATGCAATATATCTCCATGCCCATTCCCACTACACCATAACTCGCTTCCATTATCGTCAATAGCTGCCGAACCATACAAAATCTCATCCCTTCCATCACCGTCCAAATCAGCAACACGGAAACAGTGTGAACACATCCCTAACCATTTAGACGAATGATCTGCTGTATCAAACTTCCAACGTGGAACCAATTCATTACCTTTTAAGTCAAGTGCCCAAACCTGCCAATTCTTATAAATACCTCTACTGATTATCAAACTAGGATTAGCCACTCGCGCTCCGGTTGTTTCATCAGGAATACCATCCAAATAAGCAACACCGATAAAGAAGCGATCCATACGATTGCCAAAATCATCTCCCCAATATTCACTCCAATACTTGGCACGTGATACTTTCGATCCTTCTCCTCCACGTGGAATATTATCTATACGAGTTATTTCACGTCCGTCATATCCCCTGCAAATAGAGATATATTCGGGACCCTCCATTATCAAACCGCAAGTAGTAGCTGTAGACGGGTCATTCTGATCTCTCGCAATAGCCGCTCCGGAGTACCAACCTTTACCATCTGTTTGACGATTACGATAATCATTCACTTTCCCATTTGCGTCAGTGATAATCTTGCCATCGGCAAACTTTGTACCTTCGGAAGTACGGAAAGCAATTTCACACAAACCGTCACCATCAAAATCATACAAGATATAAGAAGTATAATGTGATCCGGAACGGATGTTAATTCCCAAATCAATCCTCCACAAGAAAGTCCCGTCCATTTTATATGCTTCCAACAGAGTAGTACCATTAAACCAAACTCCCATATTCGCTCCGTCGTATGGTTCTCTCTTCACCACAATCTCTAATTCACCGTCACCGTCCAAGTCACCTAGCTGAATGTCATCAGGAGAATATGTAATCGATGCATCGGGTACATTCATGTTTAATCTAATTTCATGATAAAACTTTTCTGCCATTTCAGAAGTAAATGTATAATCGCAAAGCGTTTCAGCCTGATTAGCAAGAGTAACCCGATATACATTCGTTTTTGATACATCAATATCTGCATCCACCCAGGAAGTCGTATTTGAAATAGGTTCTTCATTCAATTTCACTTCCGTCTCACCGTCTACTGATTTATAAATATCAAAAGCAACATTAGACGGATCGGTCTTCAATAATCTCCAGCTAATCAATGCGGATGCAATCCCTGATGCGTTATTGGGATCAGAAGCCGAAATAGGATCATAACTCACCCACATGGCGCGGCTACCCGTTATGACTTCGGTCGGCAGAGGAGGCAATTCTTCTGTTTGATTGCCATTGTTCACTTCAACGACGGGGTCATTATCTGAGCAAGCAACTATAGCCAGCAAATAAAACAGCCCCAATATTATATAATGTATCTTCATTTCTTTCGTTTTTTATTCTATAAACATCCGTTCTATGCAAGAATATCCTATTTCTATTCATCAGTATTCCGGTTAAGTTACCAACCCGGATTCTGCTCCAAATTAGGATTTTTCGATTTTTCACTCTGAGGAATCGGGAAGAAAAACATCTTATCATCCCAACTTCTTTCTTTTACCTTACGCTCATACGTATAAGTATCATCCCCATTTTTCGTAATTTTCATTTCAACAATGTTCTTGAAATGTTTGTCCCCCTCCTTCCAACGACGTACATCCCAAAAACGATGTCCTTCAAAAGCCAATTCTACCATACGTTCATTCTGATATTTCTTCCAGAAAGCATCATTGGTCATCCCTTGAGGGAATCCGGGCATTCCGGCACGTGTACGAACTACTTTGATAGCATCTACAGCCGAAGTTGTAAATTCACTGTCCGTTGCATACGGACTACCCAGATACTTATATACAGCTTCCGCATAATTCAAATAGAACTCTCCAAAACGGAACGTAATCCATGAATGATAGGTCTTTGAAGCTGTACCGGCACGCAAGTCTACTGCCGTCTGACAATACTTCTTCAGATAATAACCTGTCGGAGTTCCGCCACTCAAAGGTTCCGCATTTAATCCGCCCTGATAGGTTTGCAGAGGAACAGTATTCCAGTTAGGCCATTTTTCGTCTCCATTCTTGGCAATAGTCAAATAGAAACGAGGGTCGCGGTTGGTATAATAAGGATTAGTAGGATCGTAGTTATCCAACTCGTCCGGGCGCAACCCTGTATCCTTCATCTCATACGCATCCACCAGTGTCTGTGTGGGACAGTTTCCACCTTTACAATTTTCCAACCCTACCGGGAAGTTATATCCCTCAAAAGAATTAGTGGTAGTAGTGGCACGACGGAGAAAAATCAATTCACTAGTAGCGTCATTGTAATTATCCTTACTCCAAAGTGATGAATAATCCTCCACTAAGAGTTTTGCCTTTTCAGCAAATCCATTACTGTCATCTAAAATTTCCTTATTGGCTTTAGCTGCACGATACCACAGATCTTTATTATCAGTCGGGTTAAACAAAGGACTTGCCGCATATAACGCAGCACGAGCTTTCAAGGCCAATACCGTTTTACGGTTGGCACGTCCTGTTTCCGCCGGACTACTAGGCAATGCCATATCTCCCAGTTTACTGTAATCGACAATAATCTTATCCTTTATATCATCACATTCGGCTATGATATAATCAAAAATCTCCTGTGCCGGTCTGCGCGACAATGTATTCGATTCTTCGGCTGTTAATATATGGTCGCTAAACGGCACATCTCCATATTGCCGTACCAAGTTAAAGTAGAAATATGCACGAAGGAAACGCACCTCATACTGGTAATTGGTATAACGGAACATTTGTTGTGCATAATCACTGTTCAAAGCCAACTCGGGAAATGTCAGTCCGGTAAACTTCTCCAGATATAAATTACAATTGGCTATCCCTTCATAACAGGACGTCCACATACTACTTTTAGCATTTGACGGACTCCAAGAACCATTGTAAAAATCTTCAATCTGATTTCCCGAATAAGCATATTCAGCCTCATCAGTAGCAGAACCAAGGATTGCCCCGCTATAGTTTCCAAAGTCCACATCCATGGACAAATAGATATTTGTTATCAGCCCTCCCACATTACCGAAGTTGAGCTTCACAAAATCCTCATCATAGTTATTGTACTCATGATATTCCATCTTATCTGAGCAGGAACCGAGTGTGACTACACACATCATTCCGTAGATAATGTTTTTCAGTTTCATTCTTTCGCTTTGTTTTTATGATTAAAAACCAATCGTAACACCGACTACTACACTCTTATTCAGCGGAGTCGCTACACCATAACATTCCGGATCTGCCACATCAATGTGATCTGAACAGAACAAGTCTGTTCCTCTAACATATAACTTGGCACTCCCCAATATCTTAGTCTTCTTCATCAATTCTTTCGGGAATCTGTAATACACCTCCGCATTACGCAACTTCAAGAATGACCGGTCTGCCAACCAAACCGTATTAGCCTGATAGTTATTGGCATTACTCTGTGAACTCAAACGAGGATATTTGGCATTTTGATTTTCCGGTGTCCAACGATTCTCATAATAATGAGTAGAAAGTGTCGTATTATTTATCAATGGCCAAAACATACTCTTCGTATTCAATAAAGCAGAATAGTTACCTGTTCCCTGAAACATTACATCTACCCCAATCCCTTTCCATTCGGCTCCCAAATGGAAAGAATAATAAATTTCCGGAGCTGTCGTACTATAACCAATAGCAGTTTTGTCATTAGCATCAATGATTCCGTCTCCATTCACATCTTTATATTTTATGTCTCCCGGCACTACCGTAGTAAAGTTTTGTGTAAGGCTGTTTGCTATATCTTCTTTATCTTTGAAGAAACCTTCAGCTACCATTCCATATACTTGGCCCAACCGATTTCCTGTTTGCACAAGATTCTTATACAAACGCGGTTCTTCCAGTTGTTCCTTAATTTCATTCTTATTCCAAGCAAAATTACCGCCAAGATTAAACACTACATCTCCTAACCTTTTCGTATAGTTAAGTCCTAGTTCCATACCATAGCTATCAACGATTCCGGCATTCTCGAACGGAGCATCAACTCCCAGTACATCGGTATATTTACCCTCGGAAGAAACCCAAATATCTTTTCTCCGTTGATAATAGCCTTCTGCCGTCACATTCAATCCATTGAACAACATAGCATCAACACCAACATTATATTTATACGCTTTCTCATGTGTCGAATTAGCAGTTGCCAAGCGACCGATAATAGTACTTCCGAATTCAGAGTCGTAACTACTGTTAAACTTATATTGCGTACCGGTAGTCGTATAAATCTGGTCCCAATAGTCATATACGGTAGTACTTCCGTCTTTAGGCAGATAATCAACATTGATCACTCCAAACGAAGCGCGCAATTTCAAGAAGTTCACCCAAGACACATCTTTCAACCATTTTTCTTCCGAAAGTACCCAAGCAGCAGAAATGGTAGGAGAAAAAGCCCATTTATGTCCCGGTGCCAATAAACTGGAAGCCGAGCCAACCAATGCCAGATCCAAAGAATAGCGATTAGAGAAACCTACATGATTATACCAAGAAACATTTTGCCGATAAATAGTAGTGTTCAGACCGTATGAATCACGATATTCATAATCCCATTTCAATTGAGAATACACATCCCACTTTTGGAATGAACGATTATAATCTACACTACCTGCAAAATTAAATTGACGAGCCCAATTGTCAATACCCGCACCCGAACCCATTTCACTGGATTCGCCACCTGAAATGGCAGTATAAAACGGCCCGTTAGTTGTCCAGCTTGTTGCATAACCGGCATACGTATAAGTCTTGCTATGGTCTTCTAAAATATTGGAATAGTTATCATAAGCTAAACGAAAGTTGGCTCCCAATCCTTTCAGCAAACCAGACAAATCTTGTGATAAGGTAAGGTCGGTAAACAAACTGCGAGAGTGTCCTTTAGAATAAGCAGATCCCTGCGATTGTGCGACAGGATTCGACGTGCCCGCCCAAGTGGTACTTCCTCCCCAACTGCCATCTTCCGTACGAACCGGAAAAGCTGCAGAAGGAATCGAATAAATCATATCCCATAAGTTAACCGAAGCCCCCGGAATCCGAGATTCGGATAATGTTCCGAGAAGATTTAACTTCAATTTGGTAGTGCCCGTTAAATCAATATCCAGATTTGTACGCAAATTAGCACGTGAATACATATTCTGTGTAGAATATCCGTCATTTGCATTCGGGGTCTTGATAAACCCTTTGTCTGTTAATAAATTCGCCATAGTATAGTAGCGGAACTTTGTTCCTCCTCCACGGAATTCGATCGTGTATTTATTAGAAACCCCTCTGTCTTTAAAGGTTTCATCAATCCAGTTCACATTAGGATAGAGATAAGGGTACATACGGGAAGCTCCTCCACTGCCTACTCCATTACGGAAAGCGTCGACTTCTTCCGGAGTATATCGAGCTCCCAAACCTTCATATCCACGCGCTTCATTCACAGCAGAAGCATACGTAGCCGCATCTACAAATTCCGGACGTCGAGACTGAGTGTTAATGATGTGATCATACGTAAACGTTATCTCTTTTGTTTTGTACTTACCACGCTTCGTCGTAATCAAGATCGCACCGTTCACTCCTTTGTATCCGTACAATGCCACAGCCGCAGCATCTTTCAGGATGGAAACGGATTCTACTTCTTCCGGACTCACCAAGCTCATGTCTCGTTCCAAACCGTCAACCAGCACAAGCGGTGTACTACTTGACAAGCTCTGCAAACCACGTACATAAAAGGTAGGATCTGCCATTAAACCTGTACTAGCTGCATTCTGCAAAGTAGTAAGGCCCAATCCATATCCATATAAAGAATTGGATATATTCCGGGAAGACCGCTTATTAAACTCTTCATTATAGGTGGTAGAAACAGCTGCTGTTGATTCATGACGATTGAATGTCCGGTTAGCTCCCACATCAATAGTCTGAGCTGCATATCCCATCACAATAGTCATCGGACCATCAGCCTTTACCACAACTGTGGTAGAGCCTTTGTCGACAGAAAAGACACTCAAGCGTTGTCCCTTCTCGACCGCAATCTCAAATTTACCATCTTTATCAGTTTCAACCCGGGTCTCCACTGCGCCACCTTCCACATTAACGGACGCTCCATAGACTGGGTTTCCCGATTTATCAACAACAATACCTATAATGTTGTTGTCTGTATTCTGCGCTCTGACCGGAATGCTCAAACAAACTAGTAAAGCCAGTATCAGAATCTTATTTTTTCTCATATAAATCAATATTCAAGTATTGTTTTAATCTGTTTCGTTGTCTCACATTACCAACCCGGATTCTGAATCAATCCATACCCTTTGTTAATTTCCGTTTGCGGGAATGGAGAAAGATACCATTTGGAATCAAATCCGTATGTCCACCAACGACGAACCGGTTTAGATAATTCAAACCTTTCATATTCAAATCGAGTAGGTTGCAATGCTCCTTTGTTCTTATCTCCTTCATTCCATTTTGTATTACCTGTCATGCGATTACCGGTATCATCCAAACGATAGGCAAGTAATCCATGCAGACGTTTCTCGAAACGATCGGCACGTTTGTAACGGACAAGATCAAAGTAACGGCTATCTTCAAGCCCCAATTCCCGAACACGTTCACACAGCAATTCTTCCAATAAGGCAGCTTTGTCAGAAAGTAAATTCTTATCTGTAACACACTCCGCCAAATCTTTTTTCAATCCCACGCGGGCACGTACTATATTCATTTGGTTAATAGCCCCCCGGTGATCGTTCTTAGCTTGAAGCAAAGCCTCCGCATAAGTCAAATAAATATCAGACAAGCGAAGATAAACCCACTGAGTATACTGACGTTGGTACTCAGTTCCCAAATAATATTTCATATTTTTATAACCGGTCGCATAGTTACCAGATTCAAGTGCCGCATTTTGTCCTTCATCGTATCCTCCTACCCACAATTCATAAGGTAAACCGGACATCGTTCCGGCACTCCAGTCTAACATCTTCGGTAGTCCATTCACCATGCAATGCTCATACAGACGAGGGTCACGAGTTAATACGATTTCCGACAATAGTTGTTCTCCATTTTTAAATGTTCCGGTCAAGAACATTTCATCCAACTTACCTTCTGTTTCCGCCTTTTTCCAGTCAAACGGAGTGCCGTCGGCCCATGGGAACATCTCCACATATTCCTGTGCTGTCTCTTATACACATCTGACGCTGCCGACGAGCGATCTAGTGTAGATC
>ENA-OXQK01000212-OXQK01000212.1-human-gut-metagenome-genome-assembly--contig:-NODE-212-length-18563-cov-11.4587_pt1 | contig 18563 bp, 3 predicted proteins | sample MGYA00249582_ERZ652563 | MGnify/ENA primary metagenome ERZ652563 (study PRJEB26925, sample SAMN05826493) | human gut metagenome | biome: ENVO:2100002; feature: ENVO:00000062; material: ENVO:00002003... | reverse complement strand
AGATAGCGTAGCGTCTCGTGGGCTCGGAGATGTGTATAGGAGACAGCAGCCCACGGCATCCAAGGCAGGATTCTTCTGTCCGCTTACGTTTGGCGAGAAGGTCAAGCCAGCCGCCAAGTCACCCAAACCATAGAAGGCTCTCAACTCGATGGCAAGCGGAATAGTAATAAACTGTCCGCCACCTTTATATATACAGAGATTGTTTCTTCTCACGTAGTCAGGCAACTCGCCGTATGGGTCCTTCACACCCTTTCTGTCCTTCTCGTCCTCACTCGCAATCAGCACATTGTTACCTAGTGCAGCCAACGCACCGAGAGCAAAAGGAATGGCAAGCATATTGATAGAAGTACCCACAGGATGATTCTTCAAGTTCTTCACAAGAAGATTTGTACTCTGAATACCGGCATTGAAGAACATAGAACAATGTCTCAGATAGCTAGCCGTAAATCCGTAAGTCCATCTTGCAGCCGCCTTGCCGCCAGTCATTTCTCCGTTCTTGAAACTCTTGATGGCATCACCGCTACCATGGCGGTTGAAGTTGGTAGATACCTCCTTCGCATCATAGACCGAACGGATGATAGAGCGGTTACTGTCTCGGCTCGCACAATAGGTAGCAAATCGGGCGATATTCTCAGCCACCTCGTTGATGTTCGCCAGATTTCCGAAGAAGAAGTCACGAAGGACAGCACCGCCCTTGTCAATCTTGCTTCTTTCGCCCTTCACATCTTTTTTGTATTCCTTGGTCCAATCCTGCATGTTCTTGATCTGAACCCAACCGGTTTCGCCGCCGTTCTCCATGAACTCCTTGAAATATCGCTGAACCTTGTCGCTCATATCAAGTGTTCCGTTACGATACTTGGCAAATAAGCCCAAGCCAGTAGTTCCGCTCAAATCCTTGAAGCTGATATTCGATGCACCCTTATACAAGCCCAACTGCGCATAGTACTTCGCCCATAGCGCACCATATCTTGCACCCTCCTTGGAAGTAACGTTGCTCGATGCAAACTCCGCATCACGCATGATGTTTCGCATCACGAACTCAGGGTTATAAGATGTACACAACTGCGCCATCATTCTTGAAATAGAACTCAATGGTTTCATGATTCCCTTGGCACCCGAGTTCTCCAGCAATCCATTCAGAGCCTGCGCCGCTCTAGGATTTCCGTTGATAATAAAGGTATGGGTCCTTCCGGCAATCTTTACATCTACGATATGCTGAGATTTATTCTCCGATCTTTGGAACTTATAACCTATCTTGTCTCTGCGATAAACCTTGTATGCCATACCCTGTGATTCCTTCATCTTCATATCCTTATTGAAGTCTGAAACAATCTGGTTGATTTCGTCGGCCGTAGCATCCTCAGGAATATCAGGGTAGCGCTCATAGACGATGTTCACCACTGGGTCCTTCTCATACCAGACGCTTGTTTCGGTAATCAGATTATTGCCCGAATTGTTTCTCGCGAATCTTGCGAAAGCCTGACGGATAGCATTCATACCACCGTTCTTGATGGCTCTGTTGCCCATCGCACCAATCTGCGCCAGTACGTTTGTTTCGCTCAGATACTTGTGTCCTCTCGCTCTCATGATCGTGCTTCCGATATAGCTCTTCGGGTCGCCCTGCTCAGTAATGTAGCCATAAGTATCTTCTGCCGTATCCTCATCATACTTTCTCAAAGGCACATACCAGTTGAACATATTAGATACATGGTCGCGCAATTCCTTGCTTATGATGCCATTCTTGTAGTCGCTGTCAATAGAATACTGGGTAGCAGCTTTCACCTTATTCCAGTAGTCCTTCACAGCTCCCTTCTTGATGCTCTCCATCTTCGCTTCCGAATCCATCACGCTCTGAATAGCCTCGGCATCATTGTAAGGGTCAGAAGATTTCGCTACTTCCTGAATAGCGTGCATACCCGAATAGTCGTGCTCGCCAGCTTCGAAGTCAGCATCAAAGTGGTTTCTGATACTCTCGTCCAACTGTCTGTAGTACTCCTTCAGGTCGATGTTGCCAGCCTTCAACTCGTTATCAAGATACTCCTTATCGCTATAATAACTGTTTTCCAAGAAGTCAGCATCCTGTTTCTTCTTCTCGTCCATCCTCATCTTTTTAAGGAAGTCACGAACAAAGAACTCTCTGTTTCGCTCCAAACCGTGCTTGGTAATCATATAGAGATTGAAGTTTCTAATCTTCTCATCATCCTTCTTGCCATCGAAAGCATCCAGTACGTCGGCCATCGCCTTATCAAGAGGCTTCATCACGTTGTGCTTAAACATCTGAGCCGCATTACTCATCGCACCCTGCATGGTGTTCTGCAGCATATAAGGATTCTCAGAAGAAGCAATATCCTCAATCTTCTTATCTGGCACAATCGCATTCATCAACTTCTTCAACGAAAGCATATTGTCCATATAGCTCTCGGTGAACATATAACCATGTTCATCAAGCGAACGGTGGTATCTGTCAAGTGCCGTGCCGGCAGATGGGGTAGTGCGGAAGTGAATCTGTCCGTCGGTAGCCTCATCCCACTCACTCTTGGTCAGATTATCCATACTTCTAACCTTACCGTCATTTCCGTAAAACATACCATCATGTGCCACAACAGCAGGCATACGCTCATGGTCGAGACGGTATTTCACCGCCTCGGCTCTAAGTTTCCAATAAGGATCATTCGGATTCTTCTGCAAGTTCTTGCTCAACCAGAGCAGATACTTCACATCTTTAGTATTAGGAGCAACACGATAACCGATTTCATGAAGGAAATCAGATACCTTATTCTTGATGCCATTCCAGAAACCCGGTTCGCCCTTGCCATCCTCGGCGAGTCGGGCGATACCTTCCTCAATAGCATCATAGATATTCAGAGGATTGAACTTTCTCTCCTCATCCACCAGCTTCTTCAAAGCCGCATTCTCAGGCTTATCCAAGTCGTACCATACTTCACGAAGGAACTTGTCGAATCGTTCATCACCAAACAACTCTCTCATGCCCTTGTGTCCAACCACCTCATGCCAGATGGTCTTCTCGGCAGTATATCTGTCGTGGATATTAGGCATATAAAGATGCACCTCGCCAGTCTTCTCGTCATACCAGCCGGTTATCTTTCTGCCTTCCTCAATAGCAGCCTTTGCCGCCTTGTTGATGATTTCATCAACCGATGAAACCATGTTCACCTTTGCGCCAGTCTTCTCTGAGAGTTGTTTGATATGGGAAGACACAGGAATGCTGGCCTTTTTGTTAACAATCTCATCGTTAAGCTCTGCTCCCTTTTGAAATCTTTCATAATCAAGATTTCTGATTACGTTCTCCAATGCTTTGTCAAGTCTATCAAGGTCAGTCATTGTGTCAACGTGGAATCCAAGCATCTTTTTTATGGCATTGAAGATTCTTCTGAACCATCCTTTTTGAGCAGGAATCTGAGCTGCTATCTTTCTCCATTCTGGGTTAGCCAACTCAGTTATCATTTCGGCAGGATTTTTTAGTGCGTAAGGCTCAGTACCCCCGATATGCTTATCAAAGTAAGACTTTATCTTGTCATACAAATCAACTACCTCTTTAGCTGCATTTCTTTGTGATTCAGTAAGCAAGTCACCATATCCTTTTCGGTAAAGGTTGATGATGTCAGATGTCACAACGTGCAACATTTCGTGGCAGATTGTAGAAGCAAGTTCTTGTTTGCCGAATTGAATTGAAGATAAGAAGTCTGTATCTATCAATATGTAGTTCTTTGGATGATAATAATATCCCTCAGTATTGACCTTTTTATAAGCCTCACCTTTCAACTTTGTTCCAAGAACATCAACTAAACCTTCAATGCGGTCAAAAATCTTTTTAACGTCAGTATCGCTGTTGTAGTCATTAAAAATCCTTTCAACCTGTTCCTTGCTTGCCCAATCTCCTTCTTCGAGACCATACTTTAATCGGATATTATTGAATCTTTCGAGAAGATATTCTTTAGCTCTTTGAGCAGCTGCCAAAGAGAGCGCCGTTTCTTTGTAATCTGAGAGTACCCCTTTTCTGCCGGATATTCGCACACTATCCCCTTGTGAAACTCCACCCATTCCTCTGGAGTCATTTCCTTCGGCTGTTTCGGTTCCAATAGCACTTTTGATTTCGTTGATGTCTGATTTCCTGTTGAATCCATATTTCTGTTCTATATCTTTAAGTTTACTATCCAAGGAGTCAATGACAGATTTTAGACCTTCATACTTTTGAATAGGATTTCCTTTTTTGTCATATTTAAAAGTATCAATATACTGTTTTGTAGCATATTTGTTTGCCTCTTTCTCTATGTTAGGCTTTTCAGAAGAATCCCCATAAAGTCTTTCAACCTCATCATCGAATCTCTTTTCAATCTGCGAAGATACATTTTTATCTACATCTTCCGGAATGATTCTACTATTCTTAACATCTTTTGTATCTGTTTTAGAATACTGCATACCTCGGTCCTCACGGAAGTGGGTGCCTTCATCCTCAGAAGTATTGCGCTCCTCCTGCACCTTCACGCCCATCTTAGACAGGCGGTCCAGTACTGGCTTCAACTGCTCTGGGTTGAACTCAGCAAGCATATTGTTGCCTCTGGTCTCGAAGTTATTGCCATTAACCAGTTTCAGTAAATCTTCATCCATGAAGTACTTGCCGCCCCTCGCCTTGCTCTTCGGTACACGAAGTTCATAGTAGTAGCCACGATTGTTGTCTATGCGTTTCACCTTTACTTCACCATCCGATGAAGTAACCTCGTCAATACCACCGTGCCAAGATGAAAGTTCAAACTTCTCAGCTACGCTGTTGATAGGCGCATCCGTAGTCAATCCCTTAGGGTCGAATCTATCTGGCATCAAGATACCAGTCTTCACCTCGCCAGTATCAGTTGTATATTTCACCAACTGACCGCCCAAGCCCTGATCCTTACTGTCAACCAAAGCCTGCATCAGGTTACCGGTCACGATATAACCATTCTTGCGGCTCTCATTGCTAGTCAGTCTATCCCAGTTATCAAAGTTTTGGTTCAATACTCTGAGATGGCTGTCTCCCATACCGGCAGCCTGCTTGGTCATGCGGTCGATAGAACCGATAATATCCACCTTGTTTTCACCAGACCCCACCTTGCCGGCAATAGGAAAAGTAATCTTTCTTCTGCCATCCAAGGTAGCGAAGGAAACCGAAGAGGCGTTAGGCGAGTAGTTATCAGTAATCTTGATGTCAATAAGTCTACCATAACTGTTACCGAATCCGCTCAACTCGTTAGGGTTATTCATATCCGTAGGCAGAACGAAAGTCTGGTTTGTATCGAAGGTATCAAGCACACGCTCAAACATTTCAGCCTTGGCTTTCAGGTTCTTCATCACATCGTTCAGCTTATCTTTCTCCTGCTTGTAGATGTTGTCATACTGATAGCCAGCCATCTTCTCAATCTGCTCATCGCTCATGCCCGAATCCTTCTGACCCTTCTTGCCATCCTTGATATACTTCTCCTTAGCCTTGGTTGCAGCCTTCACGGCACGCTCCTCATACTTCTGAGTCTCGTCCGCAATCTTCTGGTCGAAGTACTCCTTCACGGCAGCCTTCTTCTCGGTCTTGTATTCATCCCAAGTCTTACCACCAGTCAAACCATCCTGCGAAGCCTTCACCTCAGAAGCCTTCATTGGCTTCTTCAAGATGGCCATGTTCACCTTTTCTATATAGGTGTTGTCTGCAAAGGCGTTATCGCCGCCCGGCTCAGCACCCTGCTTCCAAACTTCCTTGTGGAGAGTCTTAGCCTTCAAAGGCAACTCAGTAATCTCAAGGTCATTCTCGCCCATTTCGTTGAGTCGCTGAATCTCGTTGGCATAAAGCTCGCCAATCTCCTGCAACATCTTCTCCTGTTCAGAAACTCTCAGCAGAGCCATACGCCCAAGCAACTTGCTTGCATCGGCACCAGCTTCGCCATCACCAACACCGCCACCGCTAGCAACAAGAGTCTGTGGGTCGATTCTAGACAAATCATCGCCATTACTCTTTTCCCATCCGAATGGATCAGCCATGCGAGCATAAAGGTCAAGATGCTCTGCCATATACTCACGAACTACCTTATCACCATATTTATTGGTAATATCGGCAACTTCCATTTCGTTGAACTTACTCTTCTGAGAAGAAGTTGTGTTGGCATCAAGTGACTTCAACTTAGCCTTAAACATCATCAGCAGTCGCTGCTCGGCAGGGATAAGGGAAACCACATACTCGTATGCACCTCTAGCCACCTGACCGGTTCGGTCGATACGTCCACGCATCTGAACCTCATCGTTTACGTCGAGCTGCTGCTGCGCCACGATCATCACACGCTTCTTCTGGTCCTTATACTTGCTCGAAGCATGAAGGGAAATACCGGTTGCTGCACTCTTATTGAGAATAAGCGCATCAATCTTGCCATCGTTAAAGTCGCGCGCGAGTTTCTTCTTGTCCGTATCAGCTCGCTTCACCTTGGTAACAGTTCCGTTGTCATTATAAACAAACTCGGTCTGTCTACCGGTCAGCTCGCCAACCTTATAGCCTGCCTTCTGCAGTTCGTTCTTGATAACATCAATAGGGGAGAGTGAAAGACCGGTACTTGTCTGCTCAATCTTCTTCTCCAGTTCGTGATAAGCCTCAACTGCCTCATCGCCCAAATCAGAAAGCTTGATGTAGCCGCTTTCGCTATTATCCTTTGCGTCCTTCTGAGTATAGCGAAGTGTACCCTCCAGCCCCTTCTTTAAAGATGTGCCCAAGTCTGGTGCGTCCATTTCCTCTCCAAGCGCAAGGTTGCCAGTCTGCGATTCGTTGGTATTGTTCAACGCAATCACAGGCTTCATGCCCTGCTTCAAATAGTCGATAGCACGTTCTGCAGCAGACTTCGCTTTCAGAGAGAGAAGTACCTGCTGAACGGTATTGAACGCCTTGCTGGCAAAAGGCTGGTTCTTGATACCCAGGGCAGCCGTTCCCTTCTTGATTCCCATAGTAGACTGAATGGCAGCCAGCTCATCATTACGCTCATCCACGTAACTTGAAACATATTTCTTTTGGAAATTGATAATATCATTAAACAATCCGATGATACTATCATACTGTTCTCGCTGCTCTTGCACTCGCTCAGGATCATCAATCGCCTTCCAGTCGATGGTTACGCCAGTCATATCTCGCTCACGTCTAATCATCTGACCGCATTGTGTCAAGGTCTGGCTCATAATCTCCTGCAAGGTTGCACCACCACGCTTTACCGCATCAATCAAATCGGATGATTTCATACCTCCTTCATTCATGGCAGTACGCAAAGCATAGATAGGCATGTTGTCAGGTCTCTTGGCAAAGGTTGCAGAGAAGAAGGTAACGTTCTTTGCCTTCTGAATAATGTGTTGGAAATAATTGCCCTGACCGCTATTGCCACCAGCCGTATGGCTTTCGTCAAGGATAAGATAGGCGTTACCCATCAGTTTTTCAATAGCATCACGTCTTTTCTGTCCGCTCAGAGCAGCAGCACCGAAAGATTTACCCTTCGCAAGCTTTCTCTCCTTGCGGTTGCCATCCTCGTCAAACTCATACACACCATTGCTTACTTGGCTGTAAGTAGTCAATACATAGTCATATTCGTCTGGCAGCTTTCCATTCTTTTCGATGTAATCAAGCACTCGCTTCACCTCGCTCTTCGATGGCAAAGCAAATACTACTTTTCCGTCTGAGTCGGTAATGGCAGCTTCCTTGGCGCTACCGAATACAAATGGTCTTAGGTCTGGGCTGCCAATATCCACCAAGTCACGGTAAACATCGCTCAGCAATCCTGCTGTCTTGGTGAAATATACAGGAACCTGACCCTGCTTCTTGGCGTATCTGATAAGCGAAGCAGCCTGTCTTCCCTTACCGATACCAGTCATATCGCCGATGATAAAGGCGTTGCCCTTCTTTGCCTGCTGCAAGGCAAGGGCTACAGAGTCAACCTGCTCTGCAGTAAGATGAGAATACAAATCATCCTTATCATTATAGCCCAGCTCGTCAACAAGGAACTGGTCGGCATCGCCCAACTTTTCAAGGTTCTTGTTTACCGCCTCCTGCTGGTCGGCAGGCATCACGGCTTTCAGAGTGAATGGATTTCCACTCTTAGGGGTATAGGTAACTTTCTCGGTGCTTAATCCACGTACGGATTTGTCCACCCGCTGTAATTGTCCCCGTGGTCCGCTTCCGCTCCCGGCGTTGGCAGATTCATCAGCACTTGGCTGAGCGTCATTCCGTCCAGCTCCTCCTGATCCATTTCCTCGCTGCTCATTGGTTCCAGTGGTTGGTTCTTTGCTTGGAGAAGGCTCTGTCCCTGTTCCGTCTGTTCTACTATCTCCATCAGAAAGTCTTCCATCTTCTCTTGGCTCGGTTCCTCGTTGATTTTCCAAGTCATCATGGGTTCCTGATACGGAAGTGGAGTCAAATAGGTCAGGCTCTCGCTTACCATCTGGTTCGCTTCCTCCTCGTTTTCCTGCTCGTACTCCCTCTTTAGGAGTACCAGTAGCGCCTTGTTTATCAAGTTCTGGTTGAGCACTTCTTGTTTCTTCTCCGATGGAAGAATCCATCCGTTCACCTCGTAGTATATCATCTTCAATTCGTTTATAAAGTTCGTCATAATCTTTCACGGTTTCAGCTCTGGCCTTATCCTTTACTGGTGGAAAGGCATTCTCGTTCAAGCGTCTTCCGTTTATTAATATAATACGTGTAGGGTAGCTGGTTCCCTGCTTTGCATACAGACCACCATCCACATTAATCACGTCCTCCACATTATAGTGGCTATAGAGATAACCAAGGAAAGCCTTATCCTTCGGATTCAGACTTCCGTTCTTGGCGTATTCAGTCTTGCCGCCGATGATAATGGCAGCACGACCATCGTCCTTCATGCTCTCCAAGGCATTGATAGCCATCTGTCCTTCCAAAGAAGAAATCTTGTAGCCGTCATACTCCTTAGTGGTAGCACTACCGAATGGTGGGTTTGTCACCACCACGTCAACGTCCTTGTCTGCAAAAGGCTGAGTTCCGTCCTGACTGGTCACGTTCTTGAAACCCTGTCTTCTCAGATTCGCCAATCGCTGTGCATCAATATCGTTCACATGTACCTTATCCATTGGCAAGCCGATGGTAAGCATACCGTTACCGGCACTTGGTTCAAGGGCGCTGTCAATCACCTTACCTTTACCCTTCACATACATGTCTGCAAGGAAGGCGTAAGGGGCAGGGGTAGAGTACTGCTGCTTCATCACGCGATCAGAATCACGCTGATTGAGGCTAGGCTGATTCTCATAGAGTGTCTTGATACGTTCAAACTTCACGGCATCGTTTGTAGATTCCGAAGAAGCGATACCTCTTGCTCGTTTAACAATAGCAGTTTCGGCAAGCTCCTGAAGGTCTGTGTCCTTAATATCCTTCAAGCCAACTCTCTCAGCTATCTTTCTCAGCTCAACAATACCGTTAAACTTATGTTTGAAGCCCAACTGTAGGTTCACGACATCAATAAACTTCTTCTCAGCCATCTTTCTTTCCTCGGCACTCTTGGAGTCGCCCACCAGATTTTCCTGATGTTTAGGAGAAGTCTTCTCGTAGTAGTCAGCCCATTCCTTCAAGCTCATGCGCTGCTCGCCATCGCGATAGCGGATATTCATCATCTGCTCATAGATGGCATCCACGTCTTCCTTCTTAAAGAGCTTGGCAGCAGGAGCAAACTCCTTGCGCATTTCCTTCACCACGTCTTCAAGATTGTGCATACCTCTCTTGATTCTCAGATAAGCATTCTCGGCCATGGCGCTCACCAGCTTAGGCAATACTTCCAACTGTCTAGAGTTAAGACCAATAAACGAAGCGGATATTTCATCCTTGCCGGCATTCTTGAGCATATCCCAAAGGTCATTAACCTTCTTGTTGGAAGCCGCTACCGCTTCATCGTCAGCAGTTTGCTGAGGCTTCTTGTCGGTTTTTGATTTCTTCTCCTTCTCGAATCCTTCTGCTGCATTCTTGATTCCCTCCATAGGGTCAGCAGATGGTTCCGTTTTAGGAGCCTCAACCTTTGGTTCAGTCTTCTGCCCTCTGGTCTTGGCAAAGATACTTTCATAGATAGCACGATGTAAATCATCTGTCACTTCTCCGTTCAGATAATCAAGAGCCATATCCTTGGACAAATCATCCACGTCTGCCTTCTTAATCTCATCCTCAGTCAGAGGATGCTCCTTCTTGAATTCCTGGGCGGCCGCCGCAATCGGGTCAAAAGTAGGGTCTGGGTTCTCTTCCTTAGGAAGGAGTGGGAGAGGTTTTTCTTTTACCTTACCGTCAACATATTCGACAACCTCATTCAAGTCACCAAACTTCTTGCCATCATACTCATAGTATGAGCCGGTGTATTCGCCCTTGTCGTTAGGCTCATCAACCTTAATAACCTCCTTGTCGCCATCAATCAGAATCTTCTGCCTTGTGATAGGACCGTTCTCAGATGGAGTCTCGGTTTCTTCGTCAGTCACCTCAATGCGACTTTCGAGTTCCTTGTTTTCTAAGTCGTCAGCCTCTTCTACTCTTGGTTGTTCTGGTTCTGTTCCTGCTTCTGCTGGTTCATTTCCTCCTGATGCTTCTTGTTGAGGTTTTTCAACGCCTGAAACATCATTGCTTCCTTCAATTTCTGAATGTCCTGTTCCATAATCTTGCCATTTTTTAAAGTTCAAATACTCATTAATTAACTCTTCCTTGGTAGGAGCTGCCTCAAACATATTGCCCTCGCCAGTATTTCTAGCCTTAGCGATGCGGTTGTATTCGTCAAGCAAATCTCTGAAATCAGAAACCTTGCCCTCCAAGGCCAAAGCCATCATCTGAGAGATAGAAGGGTAGCGCTTAGCTGCATCCTCACCGAACATGGATGGTGTTCTCAGCAGCGTATCAACCTTATTGCCGCCCTGTCTTGCCTCATAGAGCAACTGGATAGCCTGATCTATCTCATCACGAAGAGAGAACTCGCCCAACTTCATATTATCCATTACCGAGCGGATAGCGTTGATAGCCTTGTTCTTCACCGTAGAGTCGATGCCCAGCATTCTGATAGTCTCTGGCTTGAAGATTGAACCCAAAAGAAGGTTCTTCACATACTCCCTGCCTTGTGCAGAAAGTCGCTCAGGACTATCCATCATCTGCGCCACCTCGTTCTGTCCGATGATACCTTTATCTACTAACGTCTTCACCAAGTCATTTATTGCCTTGGAATTGTTAAAGAAAGCATCAAGAGAACCATTTCCCTCAATCTCTGCAACAATCGCGCCTACCTCGTCAGAAGTCAAGGTCTTAGCCTTGGCAACCGCCTGTTCGGTATTGCTCTGAGTCTTCTTCTCGTTTCGGTTGAACTTGGCGAAGGTAGCTGCATCGTAAGGCAATCTCTCATCTGTCACCATAACCAGACGAGGATGCTCGATTCCGCTCTGCTCAATCTGCTCTCTAGTAAAGCCGAAGTTCTCGGCATTCTCCAGAAGGTCGTTGATGTATTCTCCGTCCGTGCCTTCCTTTGCTGCCTTCTGTCCTGCCATCGTTCTGCCGTTGCCATCATAAACGATACCCTCGTCAGACACCACTGGCACCTGCTCGATAGCCATACCGTTATACTTTCGGGCAATCTGGTCCGTATTCTGCTGAGCCGCCTTGTCGTGCTCATAGTCACGATCATTCACGGTTCTGCCCTCAGCATCGGTAGGGAATCCCTCAGATTTCTTATAGTCATTATTCACATCGTGAGAAGGAGTAAGACTTTCAGCCGGCACAATCTCATAGTGTCCCTTAATCTTGGTCTCTCCGTCAGGCAGCATTCGCGTGCGCTTGTTGCCTACAAGTCTAGGTGCATTCACAAACTTCTGTGCAGCCACGCTGCCAGCTTCATGTGCGCCCTCAGTCTGTTCTGTCTTACCCACAGTCTCAGCCACCTTCTTGGCAGTCATAGCCTTCTTGATATTCTGAGCGTGGTCCAACTGCTTCTTGGCAGCTTCAATGGTCTGATTCTTCAAAGCCTCCTGCTCCATGATGTCGTTAGGCTCGGCGGTATAGTCCACCTTCATCTTCTCGGCATCCTTCAAAGCATTCTCAGCTTTCTTAATCTGTCCGTCCACCACCTTCTCAGCATTCTCCCCGAAATCCTCAGTAAGAATCTCCGCACTCTGCTCTGGAGTCATGCTAGCATAGTCAGGCGTAGGTCTTCCCTTACTGTCCGTAGCCATAGGAACATCGGAACCATCTGCAAACTTTCGGGTCTGCTGAGGCTGCTTTACTTGTTGAACTGAGGCATCGCCTTCACTAGCATTTTCCTCTGCTTCTCCATCACTTCCACTATTGGCATTGTCGCCTTTTCGAATTTTTCCATCTGTTTCATTGTTACTAATCTCTTCATTTTTATTTTCTTTAGGTTGAACTTCCTGCTGAGGCTTTGCAGCATCCAACATAGCCTGTTCCTGTGCCGCCTGATTGTAAGGCTCAGAGTTCTTCATCTGCAATCTCTGACGATATTCTGCAGCAAACTGGTCGATAGGCTGGTTTTGAATCAGAGTAACCTCGTCTGCCTTCACATAAACCAATTCCTTGGTATTAGGGTCCAGACAGACAAGCATATCACCGCTACCTTCCTTGGCTCTACCTGTAGTCTGGTCGAAGGCAACATCACCCGAACCAACAAGAAGTATTCTTCCGCTGCTGTCTTGCACATACAGAGCCTGCTCGCCATTCATCGCCTGACCGTTTAATGTTCCGTGATAGCTCCAATCAGAAATAAAACTCTTCACGTTTTCCTCTATAGCATCAGCAGTAGCCTGCTGCATACCCTGCACTCTAGCGTTCGCATTAATATATTGGGCAAGTGGGGTCAACTCTTCTTGCATCAATCCATTCTGAATGAGTGCATCGTAAATCTGTGCCGGTGTCAAGCCCTGCTGGTGCAATTTCTCAAAGGTTTGCTTGAACACATCGTTGCTATCCATCGCTGCATCAAGGGCTTGTTCTGCGTTGCGAAGATTGCGCAACTCATCAACTACCACGCCGCTATCCGGGTTATCCGTTCCCAGACTATGCTCCTCGGCAACCGTCTTACCTTGGCTTGCAGACTGGTCTGCGTGTGGTCTCCAGCTAGGGAAAAGCTCATCTTCGAGTGCTCTCTTCACATGATAGAAGATTCTGTTCTCCTCATCAGTACGCTTCATTGGGTCCTTGCGCATGATTTTGTCAATATCAATAACAATGCTTCCTTCTTTACCAAGAAGTTCTTTGATAGAAGCCATGAAGTTATTAGTAATACCTCTGCTTTCTGATCTGAGATAGCCAAGCAAACCGTTCTTATCTGCATACTTCGTCCAATCAAGATAGAGCGCACTCTTCTGGTTGCGCAACTCATCAATCAGTCGGGCATTATTCGGGTCTGTAATATCCTTATTCTCGTCATATCCGTTTTCCTTGAGGAATCTAAACGCTAGATTAGTGACAGTTCCATCATCATCTATGAACTGCATATCCTTCATCCTTGCGTAGCCCATCAGCGACATCATATCGTCATTATCACGATAAAGCTTCTGCTTGTAAAGAATAGCTCTGCGCTCATCGGCATTCTTATAAGAGGTACGTGTGAGAAGCGTTCCGTTCTTGGTGTATTCAAGAATCTGCTTGTTCTTCACGTCGTTCACGCTGCGGTAGCTTTTACCTCTTGTCGTGTTAAATAGTCCCATGGCCGCATTCACCTTCTCTTTGGTGCTCTGAGAAACGTCTGGGTCGTTCATAAAATCCGTGTATGCCGTTTTGTATTTCGGATCTCTTGGAGCTGTCTTCGATGCACGGTTCACCTTCACGAAAGCATCCATCAGATTCTTGCCTGATGCAGAAGAAATCAATTCATTCTTCTCGTCAGGAGTCAGACGAATATCCACGGCAATAGGGGAGCCGTTGGCATTCTTTCCAATCACGAAATTACCACCGCTATTATGAGTAAGATGATGCAGAATGTTGCCCATCTTCACGAAGTTGCTAGGCTCGCCAGCCTTGAATGCACCAACCATCACCACGTCTTCCAGCCAAGTGCCAAAGGAAATATCCTTATCGCCAGTCACGTTATCGGCAACCATCATGGTTCCTGCCTCAACGCCCAGACCGGCAGCCGTAGCACCAAACTTCTGTGCGCCATGAAGCAATCGCTCTCCAGTGCTCTTTTCCATGCCGGTGATTCCGAACTTGGAAACCCAAGGAGACATGATTGCGCCCGAAACTCCGAACATAGCACCCGTTACCGCACCATGCTCGGCACCTTTCAGACCAGCCTCGCCGATAGCCTGCAGCGAAGTATCATCGCCAGTAGAAGCCTGATTCAAGGCAGCAGTCACACCCGAATATCCTGCAAGGTTCAGCGCACCTGTTGCCGTTCTGGTTCCCAATCCCGACATGATCTTCTGTGCCGTAGTCATGTTGGCCACCTTGAAAGCCATCTGTTGGGCGGTAAGTTTCTGCGCCGCCTTCATAACGCCAGCCTTTACTAGTCCGTTAGTCAGAACTCGGGTTCCAGTATTCACGGCAGCACTTGCGCCGGCACCGATTACGGCAAGCGGACCAGAATCTGCAGCCATATTTACGGCAGTAGATGCGAATCTCGTACCGATGCCCGAGCGATAGGTTTCATCCTTGTGGCCGGCAACCTTCTGAATCTCCGCATCACCATCCGCAATAGCAATACCTTCCTGCAATCTCTGTCTTGTATCTCTTGACATCACAGATGGAGCCACCACCATACCGATAATAGAGTTGCTGAGGTTCTTGACAATATAGTCAAGCGCACCATGAGGCATGATTTCCTCCTGATTTCGCATCGTCAGAGCCTTCTGAGCATAGTTCATAATCTCTGGAGTAACGTATTTGTCCACGTATTCCTCTACACTCATGTTCAGTTTCTCTGCGCTCTCGGCAATATGGCGCTGCATTCCCTTCTGCGAATAAATCTCGCCGATTTTCTTGCTGAGATTGTTCATCAGAACGTTCTGGCGGTTCACCTGTTCCTGCGTCTGGGCATCACGGAAAGCCTGTTCCTTTACCGACTGAGGCGCATATATGCCGCCCATCTTGTCAAGGTTCTGCTGATACTGCTGACGTGTCAACTCCTGCGCCTCGTTCATAGAAGAATCTACAAGTTCGAGCAGATCATTACCCAAAATACCTTTGGTCTGTCCGTCATTCCTTACAAACTTGTTACCCTCCACCTCATACTGGGCGAATGCTCTAGCATCGTCCTCTCTCTGCTGCTTGGCTCTAGCCTGTTTAGCCTCAGAAGTAGAAAGCTGCTGCATCGTCTCGTTGAAGTTCTTGGCAGCAGGGGTTATTCTGCTTCTGCTGATAGGGGTTGCTCTCTGCTGCTCCTGACGTGCTGACTGCTCTTGTGCTCTTTGCATGCGTGCGCGCGCATTACTAGCCTGAGCCTGCTGCAATGGAGTCATTTGGTCGTTGCGCATGTGCATCAACCGCCAGTTCTGCATGTAGGCTGTACCCGAAGCAGTAGCCGTTCTAGGCTGCTGAGCCTTCTGCTGCCTTGGCTTCCGATACTGAGCTGCGACTTCCTGCGCTCTCTGCTTCATCGTCAGCTTCTTGACAGGCTGAACTGGCTTCTGCTGCCTTGGCTTCGGATTTACTGCATGAAGTCCGAGTCGCTGCGCAAACTCCTCATACGATTTACTGGAAACAGCACCGTCTGCGTGAAGCGCATCATAAAGCTGCTTTCTGTTATGATAGCCCTGCTTGCCAGGCGCATACACGAACTGTCGGAAATGTTCTCTAGTTCCCGATACTGCGCCATCTGCTTTCAAGGCGTTATAAAGTTGGTCAAATTTATCTCCAGCCATATATTATATATTAATGTTTATAATCCAAGTTTCTTTGTATTCTTATAGCCGTTCTTCGACTTACCGGCAGGTTTCGGTCTGTTTCTCGCATTCCTAGCCGCATTCTGCGAAGCTGCTGCCTGACTAGTAACAGATGCACCCTTTCTTCTTGTAGTGGTCGTTACCTCTGCGCCAGTCTTCGGATTGATGGTCTTTGTACTGGTAGAAGTAGATGTCTCGCCCTGCGGAAGCTTGCCGTATTCACGGTAGTACTCCTGTTCCCACATGGTCTTGTTAGGCTGATAGCGCATCTTGCCGTTCTTATCCTCAAACCAGTACTTGGCACCAGAGCCGCTACCGCTCCTGCCTGACCTTCCACCGCCGCCACGCCCCTTATGGGTTGCGTTGTACTGCTGAATAGCCAGACGCTGCCGAGCCTGCTCATCCTTCACCTTGTCACGCCCCTTCTTATACTCGAAGTCACGCTTATCCTTATCCTTCTTATACTGGTCAGCTGCCGCATCCCTTCCCTTTCGGTATTCAAACTTATCCTTGGCAAGCTGATTACCCTCACCACGAAGACCCAACAGATACTCCCTATAGACCTGATTTGCCTTTGCTGCCGCACTCTTAAGGTCGAGGTTTGCCTGCTTATAGGCAGCATCCGCATCAAGGGCAGCCTGTTTCTGTCTCTGAGCCTTGCGGTTCTGATAACCCTGTTCCATCATGGCAGTAGGGTCGTTGAACACCTGCAGAGGCGCACCCTTAGAAGTATTGATGATGTTTCCCATGTGGCGAATAGCATCAGCAAAGGCTGCAATACGCTCTCGGTTGGTAGTGATTCTGCGGTCATATTCATCTGGAGTCTCTCCCTCACGCATTCCCGGTCTGCTCTTCGGCATAACCTTGCCGAGCCAACTGAAAAAGCCGCCATCCCTCTTTTTAGGATCAGCCTCAAACTCTGGTACCTGCTGTTCCTGAGGCATCTGAAAGCCGCTTAGAGCAGTAGAAAGCGTATCATAGCGAGGTGTTCCGTCAGCATTCCAACCTGTAGAAGGCTGCGGCATTCCTTCAAAATTGCTCTGAGGCTGAGGAGTATTCTCTGCTGCATCGCCCATATAAGGAGTCTGTACTGGTCCCAAGGCAGGGTTAGCGTTACCATTACTCTGCGGAACGAACTCTTCCTGCTTAGGCATCTGGGTGAAGTCTGTAACAGGTGCTGCGCCAGTCTGAACAGGCTGAGCCTCAAACTTACCGGTAGCACCGCCCCCATTCCCGAAGAAGTTAACGCCAGTACCGCCATTTACCCCTGCGGCCCCTCCGTTGCCTCCATTCATTACCTGATCATAATCGGGATATTTCGCCCTCATCAGGTCATGCACAGCCTCAGGATAGCCGCCGATAGTTACCGGCTTCTTCCTAGGCTGCTGCGTATTCTGATTATTTACTCCTGCCATATGTCTGCGTCTTTTGCTTTCTTTAGTGCATCAATATAATCCTTGTCACGCAATACAATTACTCCATAAAGGTCTGCGCCTTCCTCTGCATTATCAGAAGAAACTCTAATTTTCTTTGCATGTTCAAGTCTCTTCTCCTCTTCCTCTATAAAATCATACAGCTGAGGGTTGAATCTGTAGCCATTCGCCCAAAGACGGCATTTCTCGAAGACATCAGAAGGAACGAGTCCTTTGCTAACTATAATCTTAGACAACTTCTGAATCATCTTTTCAGCAGCAATACCGTATTCACAATACTCCTTGGAAGCATTGCGAACCATCCTAACCAGATTATTTGTTCCTTCCAATTCCTTCTTGGTAGCCGCCAACTCCTTGCCCAAGTCGGCAATCACCTCGTCCTTCTCGGCAATCACCTTCTCTTTGTAAGCGAGAGCACTCTCGGCACTCTTTAAAGCCTGAGCATCAATCTTGTCAACAATCTTTTCTGCAAGCTTCTTCTTCAACTTCTCATTCTCCCCAACATACTTAAGACCTAACTCGGCAAGATTCTTCTCACGAATCTTTGTAAGGCGAAGTTCTTCGTTCTTCTTGTGGATAATCTTGTTGAGTCTGGCAATCTTTTTAGTGAGATGCTTAATCTTCTTTCCCTGCTCATCCAACAAGGCATCGTTGAACTGGGAGGCTGATTCTTTAAGGGCAGGGTTTACACCTGAATCCTCCTTGATGCGGTTCTCAGAAGAACCGGGAGCCTTGGTATTCTCTTCGTACTCCTTCTTCAAACGTTTCTCACGCATATTGTAATCATGTCCGCTGATGGATATATAATAACCTCCCTTGGCTAAAACACGGAAAGCTTCAAGCACAGAAGGCTTCTCATGCTCAATCCATCTACTCTCGTCAAACTCAAATGGCTCTGTTGACTTGTGAAGACTAATCACTGCAAACTCTTTCTCCAATATCTTCTTTGCTTCTTCTAATGTCATAATCTATTTTGTTTTAATGTTTAACTTTTCTTGAACATTTCTATTGAGAAATGCACTAATTCCTCAAATGTGAAGGGAATGTTATCGGCTTCATCTTCATGAGCCATATTCCATGTTCCCTTCTTTAGTTTCGGGAGGTTCTTTATAAAAGGCTTTCTGTTTATGTAAGCAACAGCTAAACCTTTTGGTCTATGATGCCTTTCGTATTCTTTTCTACCACACAGAATAATCTTTGTTCTATTCATAATCTATAATATTTCTGTCTCTTATACACATCTCC
>ENA-OXQK01000208-OXQK01000208.1-human-gut-metagenome-genome-assembly--contig:-NODE-208-length-18777-cov-12.9383_pt1 | contig 18777 bp, 15 predicted proteins | sample MGYA00249582_ERZ652563 | MGnify/ENA primary metagenome ERZ652563 (study PRJEB26925, sample SAMN05826493) | human gut metagenome | biome: ENVO:2100002; feature: ENVO:00000062; material: ENVO:00002003... | reverse complement strand
GTAGCGTCTCGTGGGCTCGGAGATGTGTATAAGAGACAGCCTTATTATATATAGGGTTTCAGATAACTGTTTCTGAGTTTTATTCGAGCACAATGCTGCATACGGCACCTTTCTTGATGACCGTTCCCGGCACCAGACTCTGCTTTACTACCTTTCCTCTACCTATAATCTGGGTCTTGATGCCCCGGCTCTCCATATTGTAGATAGCGTCTCGGGCTCCCATTCCGGTAATGTCGGGTACGATCGTCTTGCCGTATTGCTTCTCCCTGATGAGCTTGATGCTGTGGTTACCCACGCGCTCTGCCTTGCCCCAGATAGGGTTGCCGTCGGCATAGCTGCCACTCCAGTTGGCATTGGTCTTGATGCCGAGGTGGCTGAGCACATAGTTGGCAGCAAGGATATTGCCTGCCTTTACGTCAGGAACGAAGACGGATGCTGAGTCGCGGGCGTCCTTTACGTCAACTTTCAGACTCTGCGCCATGATGCCTTCTGAAATCTGATGGAAGACCTTACCGCACATCGTACCGCCCGAAGCAGGCAAACCGGATTTCTGTATGCAGACGATACAGCTGTAGCGTGGCGCATCGGCAGGGAAGTAGCCTGCGAAACTGATGAGATAGCTGGTTCCGCCACTCTTATATCCACCGGCACCTTTTGAAATCTGGGCTGTACCGGTCTTTCCTGCCACTTTGAAGTTAGGCGAACCGGCTTTCTTTCCCAGTCCCACGCTTACCACCTGTTCCAGGATGGTTTGCAGCTCCTTGATGCTCCTCTCCTTGGCTATCTGCTGGCGCATCACTTCAGGAGGAAATTCCATGATGGTTTCTCCGTTCTTCATTACCTTGCTCACGAATCTTGGTCGCATCATCTTGCCGTTGTTGGCGATGGTGTTGTAGAAGGTGAGGGTAGAGATAGGCGGTATCTGGGTCTCATATCCGATACTCATCCATGGCAAACTGGTCTTTGCCCAGTTGTCATATTGTCCGTTCTTGTTTCTGTGCGGCATGCGGATTCTGGCTGGTGTTGCTCCCGCCAGTGGAATCTTCAGGTCGTCGTGCAGACCGGTACGGTAGATACCCTTTACGAATTTCTCCGGGTTGTTGCGGTAATGGTCGTCTATGATGCGGCTCACACCGATGTTCGAACTGTACCACAGAGTCTGTGCGAGGGTCAGCATTCCGTATCCGCCTTTTCGCCAGTTGTGGTCTTTCATTTCTCTGCCGTACATCGGCCATATACCGCCACCGGTTTCTACGTGATAGGTCGTGTCTACCACTCCGTCGTCCAGCGCTACGAGGATAGAGGCTGGCTTGAACACCGAACCTGGCTCCAGAAGGTCGCTCACGGCATGGTTGTGGATTTCTCTGTATTCGCCGTCGAAACATTTCTCCATGTTTACGATGGCCTTGATGTCGCCCGTAGGTACATCCATCACGATGGCTACACCCACATTGGCGTTGATTTCCTTCAGCTCGTCGATGAGTGAGCGTTCGGCAAGGTCTTGTATGCTCACATCGATGGTGGTCACGATATCGGCTCCGTCAATAGGAGGGGTATCGGTAATGTCGAGGAACTTGTTGCGAACCTTGCGGCGATGCACGATACCGTTGGTGCCTCGCAGGATGGAGTCGTAACTCAGCTCCAGACCGAAGCGGGCGGTATCCTTGGCGCCATACATGGCTCCGATGGTACGGCCTGCCAGCGAACCGTAAGTTCTGGTTCGGGCATTATATTCTTCCCAGTGGAAACCGCTCTGGTAGGGTTTCAGGCGGAATACAGGGATGTTCTTTATCTCGGTGAAGGTGTTATAGTCTACACGCTTCGGATAAACCGGCCAGTGGCGGCTCATCTTGGCGCGACCTTCGGTGAGGTGCTTCTTGAAATCAGACTCGCTCAGATTCGGGAATATCTGGTGCAGGCAAAGATAGATGGAGTCTTGCTTGGCATCCCACAGCGAGTCGTTTTCTGCATCTTTCAGCGCCTTGAAGTCCATGAAAACCTTAAACTCCGGCAGCGAACTTGCCATCAGCTGTCCTGTGCAGCTCAAGATGTTACCTCGGTTTGGCTTTACGGTCACGGAATCCTTCTTCTGCCGTTCTGCCACCTTCATCCAGTAATCATGCTTGGCGGTCATGATGTAGAGCGCTTTACCCACTACGGCTATGGCGAAAATCGTCATGATGATGGCGATGGCGCTGTAGCGGGGCATTACTTTCTTGTGATCAAATTTGCTGCTCATTCTTCGGGTACGTTTATGATGTATGGAGGTTGGGTGGCGATGTGCAGCACGCTGTCTTTGTTGTTCTTCAGCATGTCGAGCACATTACTTTCACGACTCTTCTCTGTTATCTGGCTGCTTGTAGACAGCGCTTTGTATTTGGTGTCTTGCAGTTCTTTCTGCAGTTTGTCCAACTCGATGATATCGTTCTGGATATTGTATCGGTTGGATATGTAGATAATGACAAAAAACACGATGAGGATAACGAGCCATATCTGCCGGCGCATGATTTGTGCGGTAAGAATGTCTCCACCCAGAATCTTTCGCAGCGTAAAGCTCGATGATTCTGAAGCCTCTTCCTCAATGGCTTGCTTGGCAATCACTTCCTTGAGCGAAGCCTGTGGAGCCTCTTGCTGCTGTGGCTCCTGCTGCGGAGTTTCCTGCTTCGGCGGTTCCTGTGATGCCAGTGCCTTTTCTTCGGCTATAGGCTTCTCACTGATGTTTATGTCTTTATCGTTTATCATTTCTTTTCTGCTATTCTTAGTTTGGCGCTTCTGCTCCTAGGGTTCCTTTCCTGCTCGTCGGCATCGGGAACGATTACCTTGTTGTTCACGAGTTTGAAAGGGGTTTCTATTCTTCCGAAGAAGTCCTGCTCTATCTTGCCTTCTGCATTGCCCGCTTTCATCATGTTCTTTACGATTCTGTCTTCCAGCGAGTGATAGGTGATGACGCTGAGTCGGCCTCCCGGTTTCAGAAGTTCCGTGGCTGAGCGGAGCATCTCTTTCAGGGCGTCCATCTCGTGGTTCACTTCTATGCGCAGCGCCTGGAAGAGTTTTGCCATGTCTTTCTTCTCGCGTTCCCGCTTGAAGAGGGGCTCTACGGCTGCCATGAAGTCTTTGGTGGTAAGGATGGACTTCTCGGTTCTTGCCTTGACGAGTGCCGAGGCGATGCGGCGCGAGTTCTTCAGCTCACCGTATAGGTAGAAGATGTCGGCAAGGGCACCTTCGTCATATTCGTTTACGATGTCGGCAGCAGTCTTGCCTGCACGCTTGTTCATGCGCATGTCGAGTGGGGAGTCGAAACGGAAGGAGAAACCGCGGGTCTCGTCATCGAAGTGGTGGCTCGATACGCCCAGGTCGGCTAACAGTCCGTCGAGTCCGTCTACCCCGTAGTAGCGCATCCAGTTTTTCAGGAATCTGAAGTTGGAGCATACGAAGGTGAAGTTCTCGTTTGCCACCACGTTGCGCTCTGCATCGGCATCCTGGTCGAAACTGTACAGGTGCGCTCCCTCAGTCAGGCGCGACAGAATCTCTCTGGAATGTCCGCCACCACCGAAGGTTACGTCTACATAGATGCCTCCTGGCTGTATGTTCAACCCGTCAACGCTCTCCTTGAGGAGCACCGGTACGTGATATGTTTCTGCTGTCTTTATCATATATCTTTTTGCTGTCTTATCGCGTTATAATATTGCGTGCATACTTATTAATGTATAAATTTGGGTTCAAAGGTACATAAAAATCTCCATATAGCCTTACATTTTCCCACAAAATTTATAAAACTTAATGAAAAAGTTGTTTTTGGTCAACTTCACCTTCCAGTTTCGGGCATCGCCTTTTTGGTCTCATTAAGTGTGATGTTTTTGCAAAAATACGTGCAAAATGGGCTCGATTTGTCGTGATAGTTTTAAAAAACTAATAAATTTTCGCTTTTTTGCTATTTTTTTGGAAAAAATGGCACGTATTTGAAAAAGTTGAGTTACTTTTGCACTAACTTATATAAGTTTTAGCAAACATGAGTGAATCAATAGAGAAAACGATAGACATAGATAAGATTCTTAAGAGCAAGATGGGAAGCAAGGTGAAATTCGTACCGCGCTTCCTGGTTTCCTGGCTCAAGAAGATTATTCACGAGGACGAGGTGAACAGGTTCTTGTGGGAGAGCCGTGGCCTTTCGGGTACTGAATGGCTCACCGAATGTGTGCGCTATCTGAAGATGGATGTTGAAATCGTAGGCTTGGAAAACCTGCCTGACAAGAACGACGGCAAACTCTATACCTTTGTTTCCAATCATCCTCTGGGCGGACAGGACGGTGTATGTCTCGGTTCCATCATCGGCAAGCACTATGATGGCAGGTTCCGCTATCTGGTGAATGATCTTCTGCTCAACTTGCCGGGTTTGAAACCTGTAAGTATCGGCATCAACAAGACGGGTCGCCAGAGTCGCGATTTCCCACGGATGGTGGAGGCGGGCTTCAAGAGTGACAACCACATGCTGATGTTTCCGGCAGGCTTGAACAGCCGCAAGCGCAAGGATGGAACCATCCACGACCTGCCTTGGAAGAAGACGTTTATCTCTAAGAGTATAGAATATCAGCGCGATGTGGTGCCTATCCATTTCGGAGGGCGCAACTCTGAACGTTTCTACCGCATCGCCCGATTTAGCGACAAGTATCTGCCGTTTAATCTCGCCATGCTGTTCCTGGTCGATGAGATGTACAGGAATGTGGGTAAGCATTTCCGCATCTCCATCGGCAAACCGATTCCTTGGCAGACTTTTGATAAGAGCAAGTCGGCTACCGAGTGGGCGCAGTATGTTGAAGACAGGGTTTATGAACTTTAATGGTTTGCAAAACCCGGGAACATTGTTTTATATTAACGAAATCGTAGAATCATAGTATAGAAGAAGAGTAATATGGAAGAAGAAATCATCCAACCGATTGACCGTGAGCTCCTGAAGAGCGAGCTTACACCCGACAAGCAACTGAGAATGACCAATAAGAGCCATAACGAGATTTACATCGTTACGGCAAATGATTCGCCTAATGTGCTGAAAGAGATTGGTCGACTTCGTGAAATCGCTTTCCGCGAAGCGGGAGGCGGAACGGGCAAATCTATGGATCTTGATGAGTTCGACTTTGGTGACAACTGTTACAAGCAGCTGATAGTCTGGAATCCTGAAGCCGATGAGATTATCGGCGGTTACCGTTATCTCCTGGGTAGGGACTGGCAGCTCGATGAGAAGGGACAGCCTAAGCTGGCAACCAGCCACATGTTCCATTTCTCCGACAAGTTCCTCAAGGAGTATATGCCTTATACCGTAGAGTTGGGTCGTTCCTTCGTTTCGCTCGAATATCAGAATGTGCGTACCAACACCAAGAGCATCTTTGCTCTCGACAATCTCTGGGATGGTTTGGGCGCTTTGACGGTTCTCTATCCGGAAGTAAAATATTTCTTCGGCAAGATGACGATGTATCCGTCTTACATCCGTCGTGGCCGCGACATGATTCTCTATTTCCTCAAGAAGCATTTCGATGACAAGGAGAACCTCGTACTCCCGATGAAACCGCTGAAATTGGATACTCCAGAGAGTGATTTGGCTGCCATCTTTACAGAAGATGACTTCAAGGCAGACTATCGCATCCTGAACCGTGAAGTTCGCAAGTTGGGTTATAATATTCCTCCTCTTGTTAATGCCTACATGAGTCTGAGTCCTACGATGAAGCTTTTCGGTACCGCCATCAACTATGGTTTTGGTGATGTGGAGGAGACCGGTATCCTCATCGCCATCGATGAGATTTTGGAAGAGAAGCGAGTTCGCCATATCAACAGTTTTATTAAGGAACATCCTGAGGCTCTGAAGATTACGAGCGGAGCCAATAATGTGATTTATAAGGAAAAAGGTATTTAATTCAAGTTTCGCATGTAAGCTTCACACGCCCCAGGCATCAGAATACCATCATGTCCCCACATGTCCAAGGCATCAGAACACCATCATGTCCCCACACGCCCTGAAAGGGCAGAAGCTCCTAGCCCAGGGCGTATGGGGCAAAACAACTTGGGTTAAATAGTCTTAATGAATCTCGGAAAAGGCAGCGGAATTTTGGTTTTATGTGTCGAAAAGTGTATCTTTGCGCAGGTTTTATGTGTCAGAAAGTGTAATGATAGCATGGTTTCATGTGTCGAAAAGTGTATCGTTCTGGCATTTTTATGTGTCTAAAAGTGTAAAGATATGAAGAGAAAGGTATATGAACAGCTTCTGGAATGGAAGAGCCAGGAGCACCACAAGCCATTGATTCTTAATGGTGTACGACAATGTGGAAAGACTTATGTCCTTAAGGAATTCGGTAGGCAGGAATTTGATAGTCTGGCTTACGTAAGTTGCGATAGGAATGTAAACCTGCAAGCTATCTATTCGGGTGATTTTGATGTCGCCAGAATCATTCAGGGCTTAAGTGCTTTGACTGGGGTAGATATTATTCCAGGCAAAACTCTTATTTTTCTGGATGAAGTGCAGGCATTCCCGCAGGCTTTAGAGGCTTTGAAATATTTCTGTGAAGATGCCCCGGAATATCATATTGTAGTAGCTGGTTCTCTGCTGGGAGTCGCTTTACATGCAGGAGTCTCGTTTCCTGTAGGCAAGGTGCAGACTTTGCGTCTCTTTCCGATGGATTTCGAGGAATTCCTCATGGCGATGGGCGAGGAGCAGTTGCTGAAGCTGATGCACAGCCATGATTATGAACTGATGAATGCTTTTCACGAAAAACTGAAGGATTTGCTGCGACAATATTATTATGTAGGTGGCATGCCCGAAGTGGTAAAGGCTTTTGCTGAAAATAAGTTGCTCAATCAGGTGCGCAGCCTGCAGAACGAGATTCTTTCCAACTATGCCAGTGATTTCTCCAAGCATGCTCCATCACAGGAAGTGCCCCGAATTGATATGGTTTGGCAATCCATTTTGGGGCAGTTGTCGAAGGAGAACAAAAAGTTTGTCTATGGTGTATTGAAGAAGGGCGGTAGGGCCAAGGAATTTGAACTTGCCATCCAGTGGCTGGTGGATGCTGGACTGGTGTATAAGATAACAAAGGTATCGAAGCCGGAGTTGCCTCTGAAGTTTTATGAAGATTTATCGGCGTTTAAGCTCTATTTATGCGATTGCGGGTTGATGGGCGCCATGGCTGATACGTCTGCCAAGGAGGTTCTTTTGGGTGATGCGGTATTTACTGAATATAAAGGAGCTTTTACGGAACAGTATGTGTTGCAGCAGTTGCTTGCATCCGGATTGCAGCATATTTATTATTACAGTTCCGATACTTCTCGTATGGAAATGGATTTTCTGATTCAGCGTGATGGTGTCTTATTGCCTATTGAGGTAAAAGGGGGTACAAGCGTCAAGGCAACCTCCCTTCATCATTATCTGCTGGAGCATCCGGATATTTCAGCCATCCGTTATTCTATGTTGCCTTATCGTCAGCAGGCTAATATCACCAACATGCCGTTATACGGGGTGTTTTTAAAATGAATTGCAATATGGACAGTTTGAACTCCGCTTCCCTTATACAATAGGCAGACTGATTCCGTTGATCTTCTGATAGATGTCGAGCGCATAGATGTCGGTCATGCCGCTGATATAATCAATTACCGCCATGATGCGCTCCTCTAGATTCTCGTTCTCTATATCATACTGGCTGCTTACCCGGCGCAAGAGCTGCTTGGAGTAGAAACGCGATGGGTTGACGGCTGCCTCTATGAAAACCTCCATCAGAGTTGCCATGATTTTATAACCCGACAGTTCTATGTCGAGCACCGGCTTGCTTTGGTAAATCTTAGAGTAGGAGATCTTCTCACATTCCTTGTATGCCTTTTTCTGGCGCTCGGAAATGTGGTCGATGAGACTGCCCTCTAAAGTTCCGGCAAGGATTTCTTCCTCGTGCGCCAGGAAGGCTGCCACACATTCGTTCTCCAGTTTGCCGATGACGCTGGCTCTCATGTAAACCACTTTCTCGTTTTCGTCAGTCATTTCTTCGTCGATGATGCGCTGGCGTATCTTCTGCTGGATATCTTCATCGAAGAAACTCAGCAGCAAGTGCTCCGTCTCGGCAAAGGAAAGAATCTTGAGCTTATGGGAGTCTTCGATGTCCATGATTTCGTAGCAGATATCGTCAGCAGCTTCTACCATATATACAAGTGGATGGCGGGCATATTTGAGAGGCTCACCCGGTGCAGATTTGCAAAAAATGCCCAATTCATCGGCAATTTTCCTGTAAGACTCCGCTTCGGAAGCAAAGAAACCGAATTTGCCGTGGTTGCCGGCAAGACTGCTTGCAAACGGGTATTTTACGATGGAAGCAAGCATGGAATAGGTCATCACGAAGCCTCCCTGACGGCGCCCCTTGAACCGGTGGGTCAGGATTCTGAAGGCATTTGCGTTGCCTTCGAAATGCGTAATATCATCCCAAAACTCCGATGAAACCATTGATTTTATTTTCTGACCCGGTCCTTCAGAGAAGAAAGTCTGGATGGCTTTCTCGCCGGAATGACCGAAAGGCGGATTGCCCAAATCATGTGCCAGACAGGCTGCACTTACTATGGTACCTATCTCCTCAACGAGCGTATCCTTCAGTTCAGGCCGCTTCTGGATGACACGTCGGGAAATGTCGTTACCTATCGACATGCCCACACTCGCCACCTCCAGACTGTGGGTGAGGCGGTTGTGAACGAAGATGCTGCCCGGCAAAGGGAAAACCTGCGTCTTGTTCTGCAGGCGGCGGAATGCCGATGAAAAGATAAGACGGTCGTAATCGCGCTTGAATTCAGAGCGATCATCATGGCGCTCGGCATGCTTATGCTCCTGTCCGAAACGCTTGTTGGATATCAGTTGTTTCCATTCCATATTATTGTATTACTTGATTCTGTAGCGCAAAAATACACTAAAGTAAGCACAAATCAAAATAAAATATGATAAATTACATGTTTTTATCCTCAAAAATTCATTTATTCCATCAAAATTGCTTATTTTTGCAGATTATTAAACTCAGACACAGATAAAAAAGAAAAAGTCATGATAAAAGTACAGATTATCAACAAGGGGCATCAGCCTCTACCTGCGTTTGCCACACCTCAGAGTGCCGGCATGGATTTGCGTGCAAACATCGATGAGGCAATCGTGCTTCATCCTATGGAGCGGCGACTGGTGCCAACCGGTCTTTATATGGCTTTGCCTGCAGGTTATGAAGCGCAGATCCGTCCTCGCAGCGGTCTGGCTTTGAAGCATGGCATTACTGTACTGAATACACCGGGAACCATCGATGCCGATTATCGCGGTGAAATCATGGTTCTGCTCATCAATTTCTCTACAGAGGATTTCGTTATCAACGATGGCGAACGTATAGCCCAGATGGTGCTGGCCAAGCACGAACAATGCGATTTCATCGAGGTTAATGAGCTCGATGAAACCGAACGTGGAGCCGGCGGATACGGTCATACGGGTGTAAAATAACAGATTATTAAAGATAGAATAGAAAGGATTAGAATCGTGAAGATGAATCTTAGAAATATCAGTTGGGCAATGGGGCTGGTCTTGCTGGGTTCGGTAGCCATGCCGTCGCTTGCCCGTAAGAAGAAGGTGCAGCCGGTTCAGAAGCCGGCGGTTCAGGAGGATCATCTCTCTCCAAACGACCGCCAGCGCTACAACTATTTCTTCTTGGAGGGAGCGCGCCAGCAGGCTGCCGGCAATTATTCGGCAGCTTTCGACCTCTTTGGGCATGCCCGGAAGATTGACCCGAAGGCGGCTGAAACCTATTTCTATGAGTCGCTTTTCTATTCTCAGCTCAAGCAGGATTCCCTGGCACTTGCCTATATGCAGAAGGCAATAGAACTGAATCCGGAAAATCAGACCTATGCAGAGCAGTTGGGCAGATATTATATAGGTAGCCAGAAATACGATCTTGCCATCAATGCCTATGAGGATCTGTATGCCAGAAACCACGATAATACCGATGCCCTCCGCATCCTGGTTCAGCTTTATTCCCAGAATAAGGATTATAAATCAGTACTCAAAACCATTTCGCGTCTTGAGGTGGAAGAAGGTGAAAGCGAACAGTTCACCCTCTCTAAAATGAGAGTTTATGAACTGATGAACGACAAGAAGGCTGCCTATCAGGAACTGAAGTCGCTGGTAGACCAGCATCCGCTGGATATGCAGTACAAGACAATGCTGGGCAACTGGCTCGTACAGCACGACCGCCAGAAGGAAGCTTACAAGTGCTTTACCGATGTGCTGAAGGAAGAGCCTGACAATTCCTATGCCCAGATGTCGCTTTACGACTATTATAATGCCACCCATCAGGAGCAGCTTGCCGAGCAGATGCTCGATAAGATATTGATGAGTCCGAAATCGGATCTGGAGACCAAGGTGATGATGTACCGCTCTTTCATTCAGAAGAACGAGAGCGAAGGGGGCGATTCTACCAAGGTGATTGCGCTGTTTGACAAGGCGCTCAACGTGGTTCATCCGTCAGCCGAAGTGGCAGAGATGAGAGCTGCTTATATGAGTTTGAAGAAGATGCCGGCCGACTCTGTTTGCCGTGCCTTCGAAAAGGTGCTTACCATAGCTCCGGATAACGTGAATGCCAGAATGCAACTCGTACAGATGCTCTGGAACGAGAAGAAATATGACCTGGTTTCCCAGCAATGTAAGGCGGCTCAGGAGTATAATCCCGAAGAAATGGTGTTCTATTACTTCGGTGGGATGGCGTATTATCAGAAAGATAAGGAAGACGAGGCGCTCCGTGAGTTCCGTCTCGGATTGGCGCAGGTGAATGCACAGTCGCCGGCTAACCTGGTTTCCGACCTCTATGCCGTAACCGGCGATATCCTTCATAAGAAAGGTGAAGAGCAGGAAGCCTTTGCGGCTTACGACTCCTGCCTGCAATGGAAAGATGACAACGTGATGGCGCTGAACAACTATGCCTACTATCTGAGCGAGAAGGGCGTTGACCTGCATAAGGCTGAGTCGATGAGCTACAAGACCATCAAAGCAGAGCCGAACAACGGTACTTATCTGGATACCTATGCTTGGATTCTCTTTATGGAAGAACGCTATGCTGATGCCAAGACCTATATAGATCAGGCACTCAAAAACCGCGATTCCACCGCAGATAACAGTACGGTTCTGGAACATGCCGGCGATATCTATTATATGAATGGTATGGCCGATGAATCCGTAGATTTCTGGAAGAAAGCCTATACCGGCGAGAACCAGACTGAGGTGTTGGCATGGAAGATTAAGAACAGACAATATATTACCGGAGAAGAACTGAAGAAGCGTAATGCGCCAAAGCAGAAACCTGCCGCTACGAAGAAGTCAGTTAGAAAAGGTAAGAAGAAATAAACGGAAAGTAGAAAAATCAAGAAAGATGAAATATATAATGAAGAAGAATAAGATGATGCTGCTTGCCGCAGCCTGCAGCATCCTGCTCCTCGGTTCTTGCGGAACCAGCAAGAATGTACAGGGCTCTGGCTCCACATCAGCCAGTCATCAGAAAGAGAATGCCACCAAGGGTTCAGACTCTCGTCAGAGTGAGACGCTCAAGAAGTTGGCTTTCGTACAGAAGGTTTCAGACAATCAGGTGTATACCAAGAATATTGTAGGCAACATGTCGTTTACTCTCCAGGCTGGTGATAAGGATATTACCGTGCCGGGCAAACTGAGCATGCGTAAGGATGAAATCATCCGCATCCAGCTCTTTATTCCTATCTTAGGTACAGAGGTGGGCCGTCTGGAGTTTACTCCCGACCATGTACTTATCATCGACCGTCTGCACAAGGAATATATCAAGGCAGATTATACCCAGGTAGACTTCCTCAAGAAGCAGGGCATCTCCTTCTATTCTCTGCAGGCTCTCTTCTGGAACCAGCTGCTCCTGCCGGGCGAAAGGACCGTGAAGGAATCAGACCTGAAGAAGTTTGATGCCAGACTGGATGTGGCAGGAGATGCTGTGCCGGTAAGTTACAGGAACGGCAATATGACCTATGCCTGGACAGCCAACCGCACTACCGGCCGTATCACAGCAGCAGATGTTGTCTATAAGAGTACGCAGAACGGCACCTCCAATCTCCACGTCGACTACGGCAACTTCAAGAGTGTAGGCGTCAAGATGTTCCCTGCCTCCCTGAATCTGTCGATGACTACTACTGCTACCAGGAAAAAGCAGGAGGCTAAGATCAATCTGGAATTGAATCAGGTGAAGACCGACAGCAAATGGAGCACTCAGACCGAGATTTCGGGCAAATACAAGCAGATTTCTCCAACTGATGTGCTCAGCAAGATATTGAGTATGTAAATACTCATCAAGAGTTTGAAATTATAGAACATGGGTTTTTAATATAAGAAATGAAGCGAATCTTATTATTCATCATGGCAATCACCTTCTCGCTCGCACCTTTTGCGCAGAACCATACTGCCCAGAAGAAGCCGGTGAGGAAGACTGCCGTAACTGCGAAAAAGAAGGCTGCTACTCCTGCCAGAAAGAAGAACAGCAGAAGGCATGTGTCCAGAAAAACATCCAAATCAGCTGCGTCAACCAGAGCAGAACGCAAGGCGGCAACCTATAGTAATGCCTTTATCCGAGGTTTGCAGGGACAACGCGCTTCTATCCGGAAGAAGATCAGAGAACAGGAGCAGGCTTTGCAGAGAAATAAGGCGGATGTGAAGAAACGTCTTGAAGACCTGATGGCGCTGAACGGAGAAATAGACCAGCGTCAGAAGAAGATTGACGGTATCCAGAAGGATATCCATCATATTGACGGCAATATCGGCATTCTGCAGGCACAGTTGAAAACGCTTCAGCAACAGTTGCAGGACCGTAAGAACAAGTATATCCGTTCCATGCGCTATATGAGCCGTCATCATACGGTTCAGGACAAGCTGATGTTCATCTTCAGTGCCAAGAATCTGACACAGATGTATCGCCGCCTTTCCTTCATCCGCCAGTATTCTTCCTATCAGAAGGTGCAGGGCGAGGCTGTAAAGGCTAAGCAGAAGCAGGTGAACGAGAAGCACCAGCAGTTGCAGCATGTAAAGGGACATAAGAACACCTTATTATATAAGGGTAAGCAGGAGAAGACGGCATTGGAAGGTAAGCAGACCCAGCAGCAGGAAATGGTGCAGGGACTGCAGAAACAGCAGAAGACCATTCAGGCTGTGATTGCCGACCAGCGTCAGAAAGATGCGGCAATCAATGCACAGATTGACCGTCTGATTGCTCGGGAAGTTGCCAAGGCGAGAGCCCGTGCTGCTGCCGAGGCTAAGCGAAAGGCTGCTGCCGCTGCTGCCGCCAAGAAGCGTGCCGAGGAACTGGCTCGCAAGAAAGCTGCTGCCGAGGCTGCTGCCAGGGAGAATGCCCGTCGTATAGCCGAAGCCAAGGCGCGTGAGGCTGCTGCCGAAGCTGCCCGCAGAAAGGCTGCCGAAGAAGCAAGACTGGCTGCCGAGGCTGCAAGAAAGGCTCAGGAGGAGGCTGCTGCCCAGGCTGAGGCTAAGGCGAAGGCAAAAGCGCAGGCTAGGGCGCGTGCTGCTGCCGAGGCTGCCAAGCGTGCCGCCGCAGAACAGGCTGCCCGTGAGGCTGCTGCCGAACAGGCTGCAAGAAAGGCGGAGGCTGAAAGACGGGCTGCCGAGTTGAAGGCGAAGATGGATGCGGAACGCAGTACCCGTGAGATTGCCGCTGCCAGGAAGGAGGCACAGGAGGCTTCTACCTTGAGTTCGGTAGACCGCATGCTGAGCGGTGGATTCGAGGCTAACCGTGGCCGATTGCCGATGCCTATCAGCGGCAGTTACCGTGTGGTGAGTCATTTCGGTCAGTATCATGTAGAAGGTTTGAAGGGTGTAACGCTCGACAATAAGGGTATCAATATCCAGGGCAAGCCGGGTTGTGTGGCTCGCAGCATCTACGATGGTGAGGTGAGTGCCGTCTTCGGTTATGGTGGCATGTGGAACGTGCTGGTCCGTCATGGTGCCTACATCTCTGTTTACTGTAATCTGAAATCGGTCAGCGTTCATAAGGGTCAGAAGGTAAGTACCCGTCAAGCTTTGGGTAGTGTTGGCTCTGAAAACATCCTCCAGTTCCAGCTTCGCAAGGAGACTGCCAAACTCAATCCGGAGGCTTGGCTGAGCAGATAATGTATGAATAGTTGCAGCCGGTAGTGTTTTTACTGCCTGGTTGCTGTAAATGATAGAAATGAAACCTCCAATCGATTGGTTCGATTGGAGGTTTTTAATTGTTTGCTAAAGAGGTGGCTACTGGCATTTTTTTTGTGATGTAACAAAAATGTTATCTTATGTATCATTTAACTTTTTTTAATATTGTTAAGACCTAATTCAATTTTATATTGTACTTTTGCACCAGGAATTTTGAAATGAATATAATAACTAGAAAAGAAGATTTATAAAATATGAAGCGTTCATGAAAAGATGTAAAAGATGTATAGAACTATTCTTGTACTGTTGGCTCCTTATCATTTCGCTTACTTCTTGCATTTATGATGACTATTCCGGTTGTCCGCCAACGGATGGCCGTAGATTGGTGCGGATTAATGTGGATTGGCGTTTGTTTGATAAAGAGGTGCCTACAGGTATGACGGTCATGGTGTTTCCCTGGTCAGGTGGTGCTCCGCATACAGTCTTGACTAATGAGATAACTCATGCCGACTTTTCCTTGGAACCTGGAAAATATCGTGTACTGGTATTCAACCAGAGTACGACCGAGTTTGGTACACTCGAATTTCAGGGAATGGACTCTTATGAGACGGCGCGAGCTGTGGTACTGCATACAACATCGCGCTGGTACTCGCGTGGAGATGGTGAACAGATAGGGGTTGAGCCCGAGTGGCTTGCCTCTGATAAACTCGATGAATTCGATGTCTCTGGAGACTATTCTGAGGCTACTTTAACGCCAAGGAATGTGCTTTCGCATATCCAGGTCAACGTGAAAGTTCCAGGTATAGGAAACCTGTATTCTGCGAGAGGATCCTTAACTGGTATTTCAGATGGATTTCTGCTGGGACAGGGGAAGCCGCTTCAGAGTAGTAAGGTGACTTATCTTCTGGAGTCCTGGACGAAAACGATAGATAAGAATGACGCGACACTAGGAACGTTGAAGACATCGTTTAAATGTTTTGGCCTACCAGAAACTGCCCATCTTGATGCAGAAAACAATAAGCTGTCTTTTTCAGCTTTGTTGATAGACAAAAAGACGCAGGTAGATTATCAGTTTGCGGTAGGAGATAAGTTTAAGAAAGATGAAAATTCATCGGAGTTAGGTTATTTTGCTTCTCTCCATGTTGATGTTGAGTTGCCGAAACCTTTACCTGATGTGAAGCCTTCGGAAGGAAGTTCTGGCGGTTTTGACGTCACGATCAAGGATTGGGGTAAACCTGAGGATATTGATATAGAACTGTAGTAAAAGTGATAAGAATCAGATAAAAATAGTAAAAGAGTAATAATAGATTAGTATAATTTAAAAATTAAAACAGATATGGATAAGAAATTTTTTATGGGTATTGCTGCAATGGCAGCATTGACATTGGTAAGTTGTTCAAGCGATGACTTGAATAGTCTTTCAGACAATTCTTCTAAGAATGAGGCTATCAGTTTTGATGGCTATTGTGGAAGAAGTGCAGTTGCTGTAAATGGTTCACGTGGTAGCGTGGTGGATATTAAAGCCCTTCAGAAATCAACTGAAGGTTTTGGTGTGTTTGGTAACTATAGCTCTACTGCTGAAGGAACTCCAGCTTATGGTAATAACTTGTTTAAGAACCAGCAGGTAACTTATGATAAAACAAAATCAAAGTGGACATATTCTCCTCTTAGGTTTTGGCCAACACAAGGTCATATTGATTTCTTGGCTTATGCTCCATATGATAGTCAATATGATAATATAGTAACGAAAGATAATCAAAAACTTACTTTTATAGTTAATTCCAATATTGAAAATCAGAAAGATTTGTTGTATGCTAATGCTGTTGGTCAGACAAAGGATAATATTTCTAGTGCAGGAAATAAAGTGAAATTCCAATTTGCTCATGCTTTGTCTAAACTTGGTTATAAAGTAAAGTTATCTGGAGATTATTCTTCTAATGCAACTTTTAACTTGACTAAGATTACATTGGCAGGATCTCCTGATGGAACTACGAAGGCTTTCTACACATTGGGAAAAATAGATTTGTCTAAGACAAATACGGCATTAGATCTTTGGTCAGAATATGCTACTGACAAACAAAATTTTGATTGGTTCTCTGGATCTTCTACTGTAACTGGTACAGATCTAAAACATCCTAATGATAACAGAGCAGAGAATAAAGATTATTTGTTTGTAATTCCACAGGATTTCTCTGAAACAGGAACAGATAATCTTTATGTTATCGTAGAGTACACTATAACATATACTAGTGGTGTATCGGCAACAGTGCCAAATAGGGTTTATAAGCAACTTAAAAAGAAATTCGAGCCGGGTAAGGCATATATGATTAACTTGACCCTTGGTCTTCCAATCGAATTCGATGCTACAGTTACAGATTGGGAACAGGATACTCCGATCGATTGTACTGAACCTTGGGATAGATAAAAATAATGAATTTAAAATTATCATAAGATGAAGTTTCTTCGTTTAGCCTTTTATGTTTTGATAGCACAGCTGGTATTATCTGGTTGTGCCGGCGAAGCTGTGGAAGAAACTTCATCTTCTTCAGCTTCTGAAATCAACTTTGATGCTTATGTAGGTCGGAATGCTTCAACCCGTTCTGGTGTAACCAATATTACTTTTCTCCAAGACACGCTTTTTAACTCTGGATTTGGTGTTTTTGCAAGATACAACTATAATGGGAAAATCTTATCTCTGCTGGATACTGAACACGTAACCTGGAATAAAGATCAAAATCATTGGAAATATACAAATACCCGATTTTGGCCAAGTAACGGAACTGTGGATTTCTATGCCTTTGCGCCTTATAATGAAACCGTAAAAATGATAAATCCACCAGGAAAAGCTGAACCAACTTATATATGGTTTCCTTCTTACATAAATCCTATAGATTTGGTGTGGGCTAATGCCAAGAATAAGACAAAGAAAGACAATCCTGTTAAATTTACTTTCAATCATGCATTGGCTCGTTTTGGCTTTGATATCACAGCCAATAATCTAACTGATGGTGAATCTATAACAGTTCAAGAGGTGAAACTGTATTGCGTCTCAAACAATGAACATATAGGCGTCTTTGTTATGGCGGGCTATCTGAATCTTGAAAATGGAGATTGGATTCTCGACGATAATGGTACTAGATGGTATTATTCTTGGAAACCAACTGGCAACGATGGCGAAGGACCTGATGTAGGAAAAGGTCCCGAATTAAAGTTAGATGGAGATAAGTTATCCAATCCAAATGATATAATAAATAACTCTCCCCATTCTTATATCTTTATAATCCCTCAGGAGAAGCGCGAACCGTTTTATCTAGAGATAACTTATACGGTAGAAAGGCCGGGACAATCTTCGCAAAAGGTGACGGTAAAGAAAAATCTGCTAGATGTTCTTCGTAAGCCAGGAACTAATTATTGTATGTTTGAAGAAGGAAAAGCGTATGACTTTCATTTGAAACTTTCACCTAATTCTAGCCATTCCAGAGTAACGACTAATGTCAAGAATTGGGATGTGGATGTGGTGAACAATGTTCCGTGCAATCAGATTGGAAGGTAATTCCCCACACGCCCTGAACCAACGGTCACCGGCCGAAGGGAAAGGTAAAGGGCAGAGAGGGTGTGTCATAAGGACTTATGACACACCCTTTTTCCTTTATGCCCCCGGCTCGCCCAGATATTCGAAGATGGTGGATACCTGGCGGGGAGGGAAATACTGGCTATGCTCCTGATAGCCTAAACGTTGCAGCTCGTTCCAGAGGGGCTTGCAACGCTTAATCCATCCCATGATATGACGGCGCGCTGTCGCCCCGTCGGTTGTGTCGGGAAAGTAGAGCAGACCCAGCTCGGTCTTGCTGTACATACGTTGGGGATAATTCATAAGCTTTATATTTTTTACAATCCTTCTACACCATGATCCTTAAAGAAACCTATCATCGCTGTGGTCATATAGCCACCCATGTTCATCTTCTTGTTCGAACGCCTGCAGTTGGCTATGTAATAATCCTTTCGCATGAAGAAGTCCTCCAGGTCGCCAATCATATCTAACCTGAGATAGCCGCTCAACTGCTCAGCCTTCTTCTCGCTCACATCATAATTGCATTGCAGCCGGAGTTTCAGTTTGCTCCGCTGTCCTCTCAGTTCGCTGCTCACTTCTGCACCCTCCGCAGTTTCGCCAGAAGTGCGACGGTCGTGCAGGGTAAAGGTGATGTGTTCGGGCAGGTGATGCTTCTCTTTTTTACCCTCCTCCAGAAAGAAAGGCTTATAGGTAAGATACTGGTCGATGATGTGGTTCTGGTAAAGGCGCTTGAGGTCTTTGCAGGCAAAAGTCAGACATTTGTTGTCCAGTGCCGACCAGGTCTTGTAGTAATCTTCCCTGCCATGCATCAGTTGCTGGATATGCGCCGTTTTGCAGATGGTGAATCCCTTTGCACCCCAGCAATTCATGATGATATATAACTTGATGCTCGATGCGCTGCGGCATTGGTTGATGGCATTGAGGTCGATACGGCTGACTCCCTTGTCGAAACTGTAGAAAAACTGACAGTATCGGCGAATCGGTACCACTATAGCGCATGAATCGGTACCATCATAGC
>ENA-OXQK01000203-OXQK01000203.1-human-gut-metagenome-genome-assembly--contig:-NODE-203-length-19035-cov-6.93093_pt1 | contig 19035 bp, 14 predicted proteins | sample MGYA00249582_ERZ652563 | MGnify/ENA primary metagenome ERZ652563 (study PRJEB26925, sample SAMN05826493) | human gut metagenome | biome: ENVO:2100002; feature: ENVO:00000062; material: ENVO:00002003... | reverse complement strand
TCGCTCGTCGGCAGCGTCAGATGTGTATAAGAGACAGGTTCCAACATTGGTCATCAGCAACCACCAATACCTCATAAGGCCGGCCACTGGATACCGGAGTCACAATACTTTTACCCTCCTTATGGCAAGAAGCAAACACAAATATAACTGATATAAGACTTGAATAAAAGGCTAAAGGTTTCATAAATTTAAAGGTATCAATTCTAAAAATCGTTCGTAAGATTCAGTTTAAGCATATATCCTTTGCGCAATACCTGCTTGATATCATACACCACTCCTTCAGAAGCATCCGAAGGAATCTTCAACGAAACTGCAAAGTTTTCAGCCTTATTTTCCTCACGCAACTGCATGATTTTCGAAGAAAGTTCATCCAGCGAAAAATCCTTCAACTCGCCTGCCAACCTGTTGTCTACCCAGAACTGGATTCCATATCCCGGCAACGGAACACTCTTGTCGGCCACTCCTGCCGGAACATCCGCATATGCTTTCGGAGAAGTATAATAGAAACGGGAAGTCAGACATTTGTCCACCAGCTCCTGAGGATAAGTTTCCGAAAGTTCCTGCCTGGCCTCACCATACGCTTTCATCAGTTTCTGCTTGGCTGTAGTAATAGCTCCCATCTTCGCATTGCGGTCGGCTACAATACGGACAACAATGGGAAACATTTCCTTTTTCTGTTTTGAATACAGCTCAGCGAATGCGTCTGTCAGTTGCTTCCTGACCTTGTCCGTCATGGTTTTCCAATCAACAAGCTCCTTCTTTGAAACAGGATTTTCCGGCCCGAAAAGGAAGTGGTTCCGCTGGTTGCAATACAATTCCAGAACATACGCCTTTTCCGACGAAATATGATCCAGCATCAGATTGTCTGTGTCCCGCCGCTGTTCCGCATCCCTTACCACCAGTCCGGATTTCGCTTTTCCCTGATTCTTTGTCTGAAGAACTGCACTATAATCTGCTACCGTTTCTTTCACTTCCGGCTTCGCAAAGGCATACACTACCCCTGCAGCCAGAGGTACGGCCAACAAGACACGCAGCCGGACCCACTTGGTGTTTCTTTTTTTCGACATCATAGAAATACGTTTTTTAAGTGAACTGTGAGTAAAACCGCAAGCCATAGAGTAGAGCCTTGAACCCACTGCTTTCCTCACCAATAACAATTGATATATTTTCAGACAAACAACTAAATATATTAGTAGATCTACTAATATTAATAGTAATTAACAACAAAAGCAAAAGTTCAGACGGTTTACTGAAAACGCAAGCAGATTTCAACAAATGAGCCGTATCAAAACCTTGTTTCAAGTAATGATACGGCTCATGTTCTTATCCTGACAGGATAATCTGATATTCCATCAAAATCTATCTATAAATCATTCTGACACTTTTTTTACGACCAGAGTATGATTGTTGGTATCTCTCCATTCTGACAGAAGAGCGTAAAGTTCCTTATAATTTGCCGGAGTCTGCAACTGACGGTCAATGCGAATGGAACGTGTTACTTTCACTCCTCCTTTCACTGCCTTATAACTGAAGACTACTTTTCCGCACGCATTGCTTATTTCCTTGTCTGCATGTCCGGACCATTTCATTCCTTCAGGAAGACGGACTATGGTTTCCAATGCACAATCCACCGTTCTCGGCAAAAGAATCTTTTCTGAAATACTTGTATTACCGGCATAAGCATAAAGTGAACGTACCGGAGTCGGATCAGACAAAGGAACGATTCCCCATCCATCTGCCAGCTCTTGCAATTTGTCACTCTTAACCTCCAGCGTATCTGTTGTTCTTGCTTCCTTTGCACCCAGATAGGATTCCAGCATCAGTTTTTTGCCTTGCAGATCCGTAATGGTCATGAAAGGCTGCAAACAAGCTTCTTCCGTTCCTGTCAAAGCTACTTTCTCCGGCATTTTTTGGCTCTGACACACCAGTGACATAACCGTAGCCAGTCCCCGGTTTCCATCCACTGACGGACGTAAGGCACATACTGCAACTTCTGCTTCCAGTCCGGCAGCCCGCTGCAAAGTAACATCCAGATTAACCAGTTCCGCCTGAGTTCCATAGGCAGAAGTAATCACTTCCGATGCCGGACGTAACCGGTAACCGGCGTCCTGTAACGAAACGTTGCAATGTCCCAGCTGATAAAGTCCCGCCATATAATTTGCAATGGCATTACGCATTGCCTGAGGATTGCCTTCCAGCCCCTGAGTCAGCTCAGCAACCTTTCCTTCTACTACGGAAGTATTGCCAACGGCAAACTGCTTCTGCAAATACTTCACCGCTTCTGTATATCCGGGCCATGTGGAAGCAACAAAAACCGGCATCATACCACTGGCTACGGCCTGCACAAGTCCCAAGTTTCCTCTTCCGGAAGGATAAGCATAAGGGCGGGGCGCTACATCTTTCAAAGTCCATATAAAGGACTTCATTCCATTTCCCTGGGCAATAACCGGTTTGGCCGATGCATTCAACAGCTCATAACGAACGGATTTCCCAACCGGAACATTCAACCGGAAGATAAATTCCTTGACAGGAGAAAGTTCCTTTACCGGACAACATACATCCAGTTCCGGCAAATATCCCGCCTTGCTCACAATGGAATAATCCAGATAGATCGTAGCTCCCAGTTCCAGTCCCGTATGTACAACCACCATTTCCTTCAGATGATTATATGCCGGAGCATTAGCCGCAGAAGACGGCAGCACTTCTACCAGTGCATTGGAAGGAGTCTTGATCACCGTACCATCCTTCTGACGCGTGTACGACTCATGGATGGTCAGTTCCTGAAATTCCGGATCATAAACGATAAATGTTTCTCCGTACAAGCCATTCATCGCCGCATGAGTAAACAGAGTCAGTTCCTTCTGTACACGCAACTCCTGACTGCCGTCAGCACGTAAGGTATAAGTTTTCGAGAGTTTACGGAACTCCGCTTCCGATTCTGCCTTTACCGGTAAAACAGCCAGTAAAAGCATCCCTAATATTCCTATATAGATTGATAATGTCTTCATCACTTTTTCATTTTAAAACAGTTCGATACGCCGTTATTTCTTCAGTACTATATATTCCCCGCATTTCTTGGCAGCATTCACAGCCTTACGGAAACTGTCCCAGTCAGAAGCTTCATACACCCGTTTCTTCAACCGAAGAGAGGTCTTCAGCTGCAAACGGTTTCCGTCCTGTCCCAGGTATCCGGTAAATCCGGCACCCGGACCATCCAGATTTTCCAGTTTCTCGCCTCCCTGCAACTGATAGCCGGAAGGAATTCTCAATGTTTCTTCCAGTTCTACCAAACGGGAGCAGGCATCCTTGAATCCATATTTCCGTTCTTCCAGATTTGTATCTATCCGCAGATAAGATAAAACCTGTGTATAAAGATTATTCAGAACAAATGGTTTAAAAATCAGCACTCCCTGATCCGACTTCAGCGCATAGTCAGGGATTTCATAACGGAACGTCATGCGGATCGGTGCACGCTGGTAGTCTTTCGGTGAACGTCCATAGTCAACACCTTCCAGACGCGCCTTAGGAGATACATTCAGCAACTGGCGTTCCAGAGCGTTTTTCCATTCACTTTGGAAACCGGTTGTAAAGATCCGGCGGATATTGCTGTCACTCTGGCCTTCCGCCTCAATGGTGAAAGATCCTTTTAAAGTACCCTTATCGTCCAGCACATTATTTGCCTGAATCCGTACATAATGGTTCTCAGGAGCAGAGATGGGAGTAATGCAAAGGTCGGTTCCCTCCGGTGTACCCGGCAGGTAATTCTGCTGCTGTTCGGCACTGCTCCACAATTCCCGGCAGAAAGGTACCCATGTCGGATCGAGCGGCATCATAGTACCGTCACTCAGTTTCACCACTGCCACACAATGGTTGAAATGATCGGCCGGAATCGTTTCTACCCGGCTTCCAGCCATTGTCATTGCCGGAAAGGCTTCAAATCCGGCCATCCGCAGGAATGCAATCAGTGTTCCTGCAATATCCTTACATACTCCACAACGGTCTGTATAATTCATTTTCAGGTTATGCAGTGTAAATCCTTCTCCTTTTCCCATGGAAATACCTGCATACCGGATGTTATCAGCCACCCAGTGAGTCAGTACCGCAACCTTTTCCAGTTCGGTTTTCTTTCCCCGGATCAGTTCATCCACCTTTTTCTGAGCTTCCGGTATAGCCGTGAAACTGCCATAGTCTTCATTGACTCCATAAAACCAGCGGGACTTTTCTTTCCAGTCCGGAGTTGTCGACATCATCAGTTTCGGAGCAGCATCATATAAGTCTACCATATTCGGCTCACGACGGAACGGCATCATTTCATTTTTTGCAAATGTATAGACCTTACGTCCATCCTCGTAGCGCATGGACGAACTGCAATCACCCTGATAGAACTGAAACTGGATTTCTTTTTCTGCCGGAAGACTTACCCGATATACCTTGCGCAAAGTCGGATCACTGCTCCAGAAAGGTACAATATCATAGAATTGTCCACGCATGGGAGGAATGAAACGGGAATCATCTCCTTCCTGAGGCATATCGCCCAGCAATGCGTAAGTAAATCCTTTCTTATCAATTTCATAATCGATAATATCCCCCGGTTCCAGCTGTCCCAGTTCCAGCATGATCTGGCGGGCTCCCCAGTAAATCGCCCTTGCCGGAGCAGCATAATCGCATGTTTTGGACACATCCACCGGAGTATATGTTCCATCCGAATGATAAATAGTGACCCGCTTGAATACAGCAGCTGCTGTCAACGGATCATAATCGTATTTCAAGACACGTTGCTGAAGTGCACCGACCGGTGTCTGTACCTGAACGGCCCGGCAAACGGCAAACGATCCCTGTCCGGTGGGTTCAACCGTTACACTCGTACTGTCTAATAAATTCACACAATGATAGCCTGCATATTTTTTATCCAGAGTTACAGGTCCTCCGCCTCTCCATGACTGGGCATACATACTTGTTCCCCCCAACAGCAGAACAGCCAGCCCCACGAGAGATAATTTTGTCTTTTTCATATTGAACAGGTTACTAATTATACATAACTGGCTAAAGATACACATTCTCCTGCAACCAGCCTAGCAATCGTGAATTTTTATTTTCAAGCCAGTGGAAAGTATCAAAATGACAGTTTGGAAATCTGACTTTTCAAGCGTTTTTCAGGTTCATTTTTGGGTCCAGGGTCCACTGGGTCCATAATGGACCCTCCACCGTAAGAGGAAATCAGCCATTTTTATCCCGAATGGCCAAAGACCCTGACGTTTTAAAAAAACATCGAGAGCTTTTCATCCAAACGCCGAAACAAACACAGGCACACGCCGAAACGTTTTTTGAATGACCGGGATTCAAAATCCAGCGCCTTTCCCTGTTTTCATTTTTTAAACTATGCACATAAAAAAAAGACATTATGCATACAGTTTTTCATTTTTATAGATACATTTGTCAATACTTAATCTTCAAGCAAGGAATGAATCCATACCAAGGAGCTGCCTTGTATTTATCGTTGTTTTCTGTCTGATTTATTTCACAACTCAGGCTATGAGAATGAATGAACAAGAAAGCCTGTTTCTGAGCGTATTTTCAGGACTTTTCCTTTCGGCCAACTCCAAACTGATTTTGAGACAAAACAGTCTCAAAAATCACAAGATCCAAATAGTAATATTCTATAAGACAACGCCTTATAGCAGAATATTTAAAATCAGGAACAATTACAAGAGTTTTTTCTCTTACGGTAAAGGGTCCATTATGGACCCAGTGGACCCATGGACCCAAAATGACGCTGCTGACAAAGTCCTTATTCGGCTTTGCCAAGAGAACTAATTATAATTATTTTTTTAAATATCCAAGAGATACAACTATGCTTTTATCCGGAAAGCAGGTTTCCGGATATGCAGCCAGTAAGCAGTCAGTACCAGAATGCCTGTCAGCACCCAGGATATCGGATAAACCATCATCAGCACATCATATCCTTTCCACAACGGAGACACGACATACACCCAGACTACCCGGAGCAGACAGGTTCCGAAAACCGTCAGCAGAGCCGGAGTCAGTGATTTGCCCATCCCCCGCAAGGAAGAGCCGGCAATCTCGTAACTGCTGGCAATGAATTGCAGAGCCAGTACAATATGCATACGAATAGCTCCATAATGGTGTACCATCGGTACATCCGAGAAGAATCCCAGAAAGAAATTGTCCTGCCAGGCAAAAAGCCAGTTGAAGGCGGCACAGAAAGCAACACTTGAAGCCATGCAGATCCAGAAGATCCGATGTACGCGATCCATTTTTCCGGCTCCGTAATTCTGGGCAATGAAACTGATCGCAGCTCCGTTGAATCCCTGAATAATGAAATAGCAGTAGTACTCAAAGTTGACTGCTGCAGCCGACCCGGCAATGGCATCGGCTCCGTAACTGTTAATGGATGACTGCACCACCACATTGGAGATCGAGAAAATCATGCCCTGGATGCCAGCCGGCACACCGATTCGCAGCATACGGCGTAATTCCGAGGAATAAATCTTCATCCGGTCAAAATGCAGACGGAACGGTTCCTGTTCTTTCCGCAGCAACCGGATGATCAATGTAGCACTCACCGCATTGGCTATGCCCGTTGCTACGGCTACTCCGGCTACCCCCATCTGAAATCCAATGACAAACAAAAGATTAAGCAGGGTGTTGATTACACCGGCAACCACCAGAATATATAACGGACGCCGCGTATCGCCCATGCTGCGCAAAATGGCTGATCCGAAATTAAATGCCATGATAAAAGGCATTCCCAGAAAATAAATCCGCAAATAGATCACAGCCTGATCCAGTACTTCCGGGGGAGTTCCCATCCAGGTCAGTATCGTCCGGGCAGCTACCTGTCCCAATACCAGCAGGAATAATCCGCTCAGGACAGCCACCAGCTGAACCGTACTGATGGAGCGGCGTATACTCCGGTCATCCTGCTGTCCGATGTGGTTGGAAATAATCGCACAGGCTCCCATGGAGATCCCCATAAACAGGTTGATGAGCAATCCGATGACCGGTGCGTTACTTCCAACAGCTGCAAGGGCTTCACTTCCGACAAAGTGTCCCACTACAGCCACATCGACTGAATTAAAAAGTTCCTGTAACAGACTGCTGGCGGCCAGCGGAAGGGCAAACACCAATATTTTCCTGAACAACGGCCCGTTCAGCATGTCAATTTCATTGCTTCGGGAACCTTGATTAACCTTGCTATCCATCTTTTTTTTACCTTAATCCAAAATGCGCGGCAAAGTTACAGTAAAATCGGGAATGCCTTCCGATAAAAAGCATTTTTAATACACTCTTACCTCTCCACTGGCTGCATCTCCCCTCTGAAGGCTGCCAATTTTACAACCATTTCTTTCTGATTACGCATAACAAGCAGTTCTCCGGATTTTTCCACAAGGCAATCCGCTCCGGCTGCAACGGATCCATTTCAGGATTCGGTTGTGCCTGATGATCCAGAACCCAGGTGTCGCAGACATTCCGTTGCTTGCCGGGCTGCGCATTCGGGAACCTTGCCATCGGCTGTCTCAAACCAGCTACATACAGCTGGTCTATATCCATTCCGGCCGGCACACTGGCGACATAAATGTTCCCGGCCTCCTGTTTCCAGTCAAGCCGGATCTGCTGCCCTCCACTAATCACAGCTTTTCCCTCATGGCGGGCACGGAGAGTTACCGTAGCCGGATAATCTTTACTGTCCTGACCGGTAAACTGTACCGTACCCGGCAAATAATAGATTCCATCTTCAAAAACAATTTCCACACTGGTATCACGTCCGTAAGCACGTGCCAGTTCCTGAACCCGTACCAGTGAAGCCACCGGTTTCTTTTCACTTCCGTTCCACTTATCGTTTCCCCGGGTAGAAACATAGATAACCTGTCCGTTAAGCTGCAGACAGCAGCACAAACATCCGGCAGCCCAGGCTATCTGCCGCCGGACATGAGAAAAAGTATATATAAGATTCATAGTCAAACTATATAAGTATTGGCAGATTACAAGTCATTTACACCAAGAATAATTCCCGCAGCATTTCCTCCGGAAGATTTCAGGGTCAGCTTCAGCAGACAGCCATTGTTGGCATTTACTTTTTCAGGCATTATTCCCAGTTCACTTCCGAATGCCAGAAATGCCTGTTATAATCAACGGCCAGGTCCAGAAGCAGCATCTTATCATCGGGAACCCGGGAGACAAGGGCACCCAGAGTCTCGTAGTCCCAGATATGACGCTGGTAGCCGAACATCCAGCCCTGCATGACCCACACGGCATCCTTATTGGCACGCTTTATGGAACTATAAACCTTCTCACCATAAGAAGCCGCCATTTCATAGCGGGCAGGATTTCCCTTCTCTGGGAAAGGTATGTCCATCTCATTGAAACTGTCTACCAGGTAATAGTCACATTTACCGAACTCTTTCTCCCATTCCTTGATGAACGCCTCAGAAATCTTTGCGAACAAAGGCTCTGTGGGAGAAATCATCCAATTATGGAAGGCACCTCCCCAATGGGTTTCAACAATATGAAGATCCGGATAGATCCGCCTGAATGCTTCCGGTATGAAACCGGGGAAGCCCGGACAAATCGGCTTCATGCCCAAAGCACGCATCCGGTCGAGGATCTTATGCTGAAGAGCCATCCAGTCGATTTCCTGTTCCCAGCGTGCCCAATCCCAATAAGGCATCGTGTAGCCATAAGTACAGACATTAAAATAATAATGATTCCGGAAAGGAGACTCTACCCTGACGGAAGAAGCAGCAGGCAATTCTTCCGGAAGACGGATATTATTGCCGCTCCAGGTATACATGCCCAGACGGTGAGTCTTGACATAATCATAGAATCCCCGGCAAAGAGATACATTGTCCGATCCTTTCAAATGCAAAACTCCATCCTTTACGGAATATTCATAATACATGTTTCCGGCTCCCTTCTTCAATTCCAGCTTCACCGGAACAGAAGACTGCTTACTTACACGCTGGAGCACACGAAAAGCCTCATCAGTCTTTCGGGACCAGCCAGTAAGGGATTGCGTAATAAGGTGTTTCCCCGTCCAGCTTCAGCCTCAATTTTCCCTTTTTCAAGGTTACCTCCTTCTGGAATTTCAGCCCGTCTAAGGTAACCAGATATAATTTAGCCTTTTCAACATTTCCCCAGTTATATGGAACATCAAACTGAGTATCTGAACAATCATTTTCACTATACAGCAAGACTCCCCTGTCATTTCTCCATACAGCCGGCATACACAAGGTATTCTTCTGACGGAAGACACGGTCATACTGCGTGACCGTACTGTCTTTCAAGGAAACAACCACTCCTTCAGAGAACCAGGCCATCCGGTTCTTACCTTCGCCTGAAACAGAATCCCGGTCCAAACGATTCAGGAAAAAGTATTGAGGAACTTTCAACATGAAATCCTTTACAAGGTTTTTCTCCCACTTCCGAGGATCTGTTCCCAGCCAGACAGGTTCCCCATAGCAAGACGTTCCAAACAGGAATCCCAAATCATGATCACTGCTCTTGATATCCGGATTGATTCCTGTTCCGGTATAGACAGTAGCCGGATATTTCAGATAATCCGCCTGATTGAAGCCATTGAAATGCCAGGCATAAGGGACATAGCCGATCATATAGTCCATTACCCATTCACTGGTAATATCCATCCCCTTGGATTTCCAGTATAATGCAGCTTTCTGCTGATACAAGGCTTCACAGATCACCGTTTCATTATGCCCTTCACTGGGACGGGCAATCCAGGCATCACTGTGTATGGTACCGGCTTCCTTCAATTCCGGAATCAATGCCAGCAGTTTATCTATACGCATCTGTGTATAACCGGCTTCCCATTCCCGCTGATAATTTATCTGATAAGCTTTCCGGTTGTTATATTCACCAATCACTTTCAGAGAGCCATCTGCATTTTTAGAAATCAGGTCGTGCTCCACATATTCATTCCATAAAGGGCTGTCATCATAAGCATCTGTCATATTGATATGCAGACTCACCGTTGTATGGTATTTACGGGCTTCCCTCATCAACCAGCGAAGACTCTCGAGGGCTGTCTGGTCGCAATCCCGTTTCAGTAATGGATTGGCATCAAAAAATGCAGGATACTTGTCATCATGTCCGTTGTACTGCCAGCCTACCAGATAAACCACCTTCGGTATACCCAAAGACAAATTATCAGTCGCCCGAATGACATCCAAAGCCTGTTCAAAAGTCAAATTGACAATACAGCCACCTTTCGGATCGGGTTTCGACAAGAACATTTTGGACACCCAGGTCTGAGAATAATCATAATTAAAGGCCTTGACCGACTCCAGACATCCCCAGCAAATCAACAATAAGAGGCAGCAAATCTTTTTCATAACTGTATTACATCTTTTTTAATATTCAACTTTCTCATTCGTACAATCCACTACATTTACAGGATTCTCACCTTTTTTCATCTCATAATAGTTGTTACGGATAACCAGTCCGTCCACCCCTTTGGCATAAATTGCAGAAACCGAAGGATCAGCAGACTCAAAGATATTTTCTTCAATCACGATATGCTTATGTACGGCACCTTCATATTTCCGATATTCCGGAGAAATCAGAATAACCGGATCTCCACACTGAAGGAACGTATTCTTACGGATTGTAAGATTATACACCGGTCCTGACTCGTACCAGCTCATAGCATCATCGGCCACAAGAATCGCACTCATCTGCATCCCATAAAAGAAATTATTCTCTATCAGAGATTTTTTCCGGGTAGAAAGTAAAATACCACGGGTGGGTATTCTGGAAAAACGGTTACCGATAATCTCAACTTCCGGAGTCCATGTCGTATTTTCAATGACAACATCAGAAAGACTGCTCACGGTTGCCGGAACTGCTTTATTCAAGGAAACAATCATTTCGCGAGGATTTACCAACTGTGCTTTGACTATACGGCCCTCCCATACCTTACACAAAGTCTCAGCATTCACCAGTTCCACCTCATCTCCTTTATCAAAAGCTTCAAAGCCGTAAGTCTGAGGATGCATAAAACGTATTTTCAGAGTCTTTGCATCCAAATACTCCATCACCCTCAAATGAGTTCCATGTACATTGATGGGATCATCGTGTGCTCCGGAAAAATTACAGTTCACCACCCGGACCTTACCTTTACATCCGGAAACATGAACAAAATCGGCAAAGCCGGCATTGGTCCTGCCTGATCCCGGCTTGGGCATAAAATTGCAATGCTCCAAAGCTACCCCATCCGTATATTGACTGATGACACCAAAATTTCCCAAATAATAGAAATTGACATTCTCCAGGCGTACATTCTCTGAACGGTTGATAAACCCGCAAACCTCATCACGGATGGCATCACGCATCTGGAAAACAAGGCCGCACTGTGCCTGAGGTTTCTTATCATATTGAAGATAAAGCAGATTCGGGCGCAATTCTACAGCCTTCTTCAGTCCATCCATAGGGCTCCATGAGCGCCAGGTTATGTCTTTCACCGGATCATACGATTGTGCAATTCCCCGGCTAAATTCCCATCCGTCTCCGTACCAGGTCAATTTTCCGTCTTCGATTTTATAACGTGACGCAGGATGAACTTCCACCAGCATATAATCATCCCCTACCTCTTTCACTTTACATTCCGTCTGAGTCGGGTTGCTGTTATCTATATTCAGATTCTTAAGAAGGATATTTTTGCAATGATCTACCACAAACGAAGTCATTTCTCCAGTGAGCAAAATTGTAGATCCACAGCCATCAATCGTTACATTCTCCAGATCCTTCAGCAACAAAGCAATATGCTTTACCGGATTGGGATTCTCCGATTCTGAAGTTGTATTGGATACATAATACAGTCTCTCCAGAGATTCGGAACGGCTAAAATCATAGACACCCGGATGCAACTTGATGACAACCGGCTTTCCCTTATACAAAGAAGCTTTTTCAATGGACGCAATCATATTCTGATTGTCGTTTCCAGGCTGGGGGGAAACCTCCACAACTACAGGTGATGCCCACAGGCCGCAATACCCCACCAACGATATAATCAAACATATAATTCTATTCATATCTTTTATAATCCAGAGTAAAATTCCGTTCCCTCATCATTTTTTTAATCTCACTTTAGCTATCTCCCGGAACAATTCAAGCGATTCTTCCGGCATCCGGGCCTTTTCCTTCCACTCGGAAGAACCATAGACTCCCACTTCTGTCAAATCAAACGGTTTAAAATGAATTTTTCGTACAGCTTTCATGGAAGCAAAACGGAAGTCATCATTCACCGCATCCTTAAAACCAGGATCCATTTCCACCGAATGTCTTTCTTTCAGCTTCTTCCATTCACTGAATGAATGTTTGCCAAATTGAGGACTTCCGTTCAAATGCCAGTACAGATTATAATCCATATCAATTTTACCGTTTTCCCATGGACCAGCCAAAGTTTCTCCCTTATCCTGAAGAATGATATTATGCTTGAATGAGAACGACTGATGATCTTCCACGCGGGTGTACTGCACCTGATAATAATGTCCAAAAGCAAAAATATTGTTCTCTATTTTATTTCCCTTGCCATAATGCTGGTGGAAACCGCCGCTTTTACAACGATATACCAGATTGGAACTCATTTCCACTCCGGTAGAACCTTCATCTGTATATAATCCCCAGCCTCCGTAATCATAAGACAACACATCATGAATCATATTATGAACAATGCGCGTTCCATGCGATTCTCCCAGGGTATATACAGCTCCCATGTCAGAAAGTTCTCCCCAGCCAATATGATGGATATGATTATAAGCCACCAGATTTCTCACAGCCTGACTAATGAGGGGCGTTTGCGCAAAATCAACCGTTCCGTCTTTCATCAGTACATTTGTCCAGACTGCATCGGAATTGTTATATCCCCAGACCCAGCCAACAGATACTCCAGAATATCTTAAATCTGATATTTCATTGTGAGTAATCCGATTGTCCGAAGCATGAAAGACGGCAACTCCCACTCCACAAGGAAGCTCGCTCCCGGCATGGGTTATAATGGAATTATTAACCACATTCCGTTTACAGACCAATGTAGAATCGTTTATATACCAGGGGGATCCTATCTTTACACCTCCTGCACCGAGATCAGCCAGATAACAGTGATCTATCACATTATCCGAACACGCAGTCTTGAGCCAGACAGCATATCCTCCGGTGTGAAGCATTTCACAATTGACAAAACGAATGTTTTTCACATACTCCAGCTCAACAGCCGCTTCCACTGTGGCAGCCGCCTGCATCGGCTCGTTGCCAAATTTAGGCATACTGTATGCAGCATACTGAAAAGAAAGGTTTTCAAACCTGATATCCTTCAGCAAAGTTTCCCTGTTTCCCTTTGCAATGATCCACTGATGCAGGGTCGGTGCAAAGCACTCTGCCACGGACAGGTCTTCGCCTTCCCGCGGAATATAATAGACATATCCTTCCGATTTATCCAGGAACCACTCTCCCGGCTTATCCAAAGCCGCCTTATATCCATACATGATATAACGGGAGCCTTGCGATATGGGATTCCAGGGCTTCATTCCTCCCCCATGAAAATAAACAAATCCAGAATCAGGACAGGCATATGCCACTTCTTTCTGGGTTATATCCCATTTATGGTAGAACCGGAAACGGACATCAGAAAGTTCTTCAGCAGACAAACCGGACAATGAACTCAGATCCTGTTTATCCAGCTTGATTTTCTGAGTCGCATAATTGGCAGAGCGAACGCCGGATACATAAGGATACTCCTCATATCCTTTCACATAAAACCAGTCTTTATCCGGAGTCCGTGCCAGCTGTGCACGTTTTCCATTGACAAAAAACTGTTCAAAAGAATACCCATAAAGTTTCACTTCCGGTATGTACGCCCGATACATACGATCTCCGCACTTTTCCCATTGCTGAATCCTGATTGCTCCCAGAAAGCGGGGCATATTGTCTTTGTTGCCTCTTACAACGACCGGACAAATCACTTTTGCAGACAGATCCAACGGTTTATCCAAAAGATAGTCTCCGGAAGCTACCTGGATAAAAAGTGTGTCCGGACACTTTTGATTCTCTTCCAGAGCTCTGTGCAGACTCTTAAAAGGTTTATGCTGTTCTCCCGTCCATGAATCATTGCCTGAAGGGGAAACATAAACAGTCTTCTGTGCAGAAGTATACAAAGATACGCTTGCAAATATGGCTATCAACCATGCGTTTTTCATAACAAATTATATTTTAATGATACCTTTTCTCTTTATATGTCATTCAAAATTCACCGGGACAAGCGTAATGGAAGACACTTCCACATCACCTCCCTCCAGCTGGTTTACCGTAATCGTATGAGTTCCTGCTTTTTCAAAGGAAATCCATCCTATCTGACGGTCACAAAAAATATCCGATACACCCTGTTGATTCTGTATCGCATGTCCTTCATCTGTTTCCGCTTTCCAGACAACACGCCCTTTGCCTCTGGCCTTTATATCCAAATGATAAACTCCCGGCTTACTGACAGCAACGGTCCAGGTCAGTTTTCCCCCCTGATTCAAATGTCCGGCACAATAAACATGCTTCCATTCACCGAACTTCTCCATCCAGCTGGATTTATAGATACTGCAAGACTCTGCCACAGCAAATTTGACCGACAGATCCTTTATTCCTGTTTCCGGGTCCACAGCCAGAGTGGAATCCACCGAAACACCGGAACCTTCCACAGAAAGCTCTATCACACTCACGAACGGGTCAGGCTGTTGATATGGCACATGCAAGACTGTCCATCCATTGTCCTTGTTACAGCGGATACGACGTTTGCTTCCATCAGCCTGCAGAACAACGGCACTCTTCACCTCATTCTTAAGTCCGGGCAAGTAAAGTTCTCCGGATCGCGGCCATTCATACACACAGAGATAAAGTTTACCCTGGCTATACACAACATCCCCCCACGGCAACGCATGCTTCCACGGAGATGCGCCCGCTCCATAAATGACCTGAGGATACCGGGTAATCCATTTTCCTGAAGACTGCAAGGTTTCTGATACCATCTCCGGAATATTTCCCATACCATCCAGCCCCACATTCAACATATAGGTACCTCCTCTCGCCACGGTTGATATCAGATTCTTCAGGATCTGCTTGGGCGACTTCCAGTTCTGATCATACCAGGCATATCCCCATGCATCATTCGTGACGTCCACACTTTCCCACATGCCATCAATATTTTCCAAAGGCACTTCCATATCTCCCAGAGTCATATAATCACCCAGGTTATATCCCACACGGCCTGAGACCAAAGCTTTGGGCTGATTCGTGCGTACAACGTCAACCAGCTTCTGTGCATATTTCTGAGGAATACTTCCCGGAGTATCAAACCATACCAGCTCTATATCTCCATAATTGCTCGTGATCTCTTCCACCTGAGGAAGACATTTCTCGCGAAAATAATCATCAAAAGTCTTTGGATTCCCCTCAGCGTCCACTTTGGGCGCCCCGGACGCACCGGGAGTGGTCCAGTCCTGATTGTGTGAATAATAAAATCCGAATCCCAATCCATACTTCCTGCAAGCCTCAGCAAGTTCTTTCATCGGATCTCTTTTAAAAGGAGTTGCATCAACAATGTTGAATTTATCGCAGGCAGAATGATACATGGCAAATCCGTCATGATGCTTACTGGTAATAATGATATATTTCATACCCGCTGCTTTGGCCAGCAAAGCAACTTTCTCAGCATCAAAATTCACCGGATTAAAAGTTCTGGCAGTGGCTTTGTATTCATTTTTATCGGCATTTGCCATATTGATATCCATCAGCCATTCACCTATGCCATAATAGGTCTTGCCATTCCATACATTTCCCAACTGCGAATAAAGTCCCCAGTGTATAAACATGGCATAGTTTCCCCATTCAAACAAATGCCCCCGTTCATTTCCTGCCGTTATTTCTTTCGCCTGCTGGCCTTCTCCCCACATTTTGTTCATTTCTTCCTGAGCAAACAAAGGCATAGTTCCCAGGAAAAGGAGAGAACAACCAGAAATGATCCTTTTTAATTTTCTTCGGTCAGTTATCTCATAAATCCATCCCATAATAAAAGATATTAAGTTTAAGCTTCAAATTAAGTAAACCCCAAAATCATTGATAACAATGAAATATTTACCCCACGGGCAAAGGTATAAAATTCCAATGAGGTAATACAACGTAAGAATCAAAAAAAGGCATAAAACTCATAGGGGTTTCTTTCAGGGTCTGCGTTATATTGGCAGAAACAGACTTAGCTAAGCATACTCCAGACGGAAAGTGAAGAGTTGAACTTTCCTGCCGGCAAAAGCTCTGATAAAATAAGAAAGCTTCCGGACCAGAAAACAACTCAGAAGTATTTTAAACACTAAAAAAGAAAAAGTTATGAAATTCAAATTGATCGCATTATCTTTGTGTATGATTGCAAGTGCCAACGTAGTAAAAGGACAGGAATATGGAAAGGGTGTTTCCACAACAGAAAACAAGCACGAGATCCGTCTGTCTGTCAGTGACGGATTAACCCTCGGTTCTGCAGACATACTCGGCATAGGCTTGTCGGATGCCATCACAGGAAGCAAACGGACCAACCAGAGCAATTCCATGGTATACGGGATCGGTTACCGGTATGCCCTGAACCGTTTCAGATTAGGAGGTGACCTGGGTTTTGCCCAATCCAGCAGCCAGCTGACTCTGAGTGGAGAAAAAACTCCTTCCATCAAAGAAAAGGAATTGAATTTCCTGATTCTGCCCACAGCTGAATTCGTCTACTACAAACGCAGACTTGTAGAACTTTACGGAACAGCCGCAGCCGGTGTAAACCTGGTACACCACACAGAAAAAGGCCTTTCGGAAGCAGGCAAGGCAGCAGCACGTCAAACAGACCTGTCAACTTCTTTCGCCTATCAGATCAACCCGATTGCCCTTCGCGTCGGCAATGACCATATCGGAGGATTCCTGGAAGCCGGATTCGGATACAAAGGTTTCCTGACAGCAGGTATCAGCATGAGATTCTAACAAACGGAAAAAGTTGAAATGAGAACAGACGGATGGAAACATTTTCTCTCACGGGGACAAGTGGAAATATCCGGCTATTACAAAACCCGGAGAAATGTTGTCGCCCTGCGGCCTGAAGCCTTTATTGAAGATGACCAGTGGAGCAATTACATCATGGAAGGCGACGGAGACAGCTACGGAATAAAAGGTTACTTTTTCAATACCTGGAAGCAATGGACTCTCCAGCTTTCCTATGCCTATACCCGAAGCAGGGAATGGTTCGACGACCTGAAAGAACAGGGCAGGCTTCCTTCCCTCTATGACATTCCCCACCAGATAGGAGGTGCATTATCCTGTCAGCTGACGAAACGTGCCAGTGTATCCTTAGGCGGTCTGGTACGCTCCGGAAAAGTCACAGACCTCGACCAAAACTTTGACCCTCTTCCGCAAGAAGATTTCCGGAAGGTACGCGAACCGATGAATTACCGGGTAGATGCCAGCTATACTTATAAAAAAGAATTCAGGACAGGAAGATTACTGCTTTTCCGTGCAGGGCTATACAACATCGTAGGAAACCCGTCTGAAGAAGAAATACTGAATTTCTATTCCGTACACTGGCACCGGAACTGTCTTCCGTACGGTTCCATCAGCTTTAAGTTCTGAATATACTTCCGAAATCTGACAGTTTTACTGTCCAGAGCGGGTATTTGTGTAAAAATTTTCCCTTTACTACAAGACTTTGGTTATAAATTGTTACTTTTGGGGCCTGAATCTAAAAATTTACATATTATGATTACATTTACCCTTTGCCTGCTGGCACTGATCATCGGATACTTCACTTACGGAAAACTGGTGGAACGTATCTTCAAACCAGACAACCGCCAGACTCCCGCTTTAGTTCATCCAGACGGAGTAGATTACATGGTTCTTCCTACATGGAAGATCTTTATGATCCAGTTTCTCAACATAGCAGGAGTAGGTCCTATCTTCGGAGCCATTATGGGTGCTATGTTCGGAACAGCTTCCTACCTGTGGATTGTTCTGGGTTCCATATTTGCCGGTGCGGTACACGACTATTTTTCGGGGATGCTCTCACTGAGAAATGACGGAGAAAGCCTGCCGGAAATAGTAGGCCGTTACCTGGGAAAATCCACCAAACAGATCATGCGAGCCTTCACGGTCATTCTGATGATGCTGGTCGGTGCCGTGTTTGTTGCCTCACCGGCAGGACTTCTGGCAAAGCTTACTCCGGAATCACTGGACGTAACCTTCTGGATTATCGTCATTTTCGTCTATTATATTCTGGCCACTCTTCTGCCCATTGACAAAATTATCGGAAAAGTATATCCCTTATTTGCCATTGCCCTGATCTTTATGGCACTGGGATTATTAACCATGCTTTATGTGAACGCACCCGAATTGCCGGAATTATGGGATACCCTGGAAAATACGCATCCTCATGCGGAAACAACCCCCATCTTCCCGATGATGTTCATCACAATTGCCTGTGGAGCCATTTCCGGTTTTCATGCAACTCAAAGCCCGTTGATGGCACGCTGCATGCGCAGTGAACGTCATGGACGTCCTATCTTCTACGGAGCAATGATCACGGAAGGCATCGTAGCCCTGATCTGGGCCACTGTAGCTACCTATTTCTTCCATGAAAACGGTATGGGCATCAGCGATGCTTCTGTCGTTGTGTTTGATATCAGCAAAGAATGGTTAGGTACAGTCGGAAGTATTCTGGCCATCCTGGGAGTTGTTGCCGCACCGATCACAAGTGGAGACACCGCTTTCCGCTCTGCCCGCCTGATCGTTGCAGATTTTCTGAACTTTGAGCAGAAATCCATGAAGAGCCGCCTGTATATCTGCGTGCCCATGTTCTTCCTTGCCAGCGGATTACTTCTGTACAGCTTACGGGATGCCGACGGATTTCAGGTCATCTGGCGATATTTTGCATGGGCCAATCAGACCCTGGCCGTATTCACCCCTGTCTCTTATACACATCTGACGCTGCCGACGAGC
>ENA-OXQK01000188-OXQK01000188.1-human-gut-metagenome-genome-assembly--contig:-NODE-188-length-19762-cov-6.41716_pt1 | contig 19762 bp, 13 predicted proteins | sample MGYA00249582_ERZ652563 | MGnify/ENA primary metagenome ERZ652563 (study PRJEB26925, sample SAMN05826493) | human gut metagenome | biome: ENVO:2100002; feature: ENVO:00000062; material: ENVO:00002003... | reverse complement strand
ATATACGGCTGCCGAAACTGCCGGTAAAGGCGGTTTGAGCGTATTGCTTATCGAAAAGAATAGTCTGGGTGGCGTCTGTCTGAACGAAGGCTGTATTCCTACGAAAACATTGTTGTATTCGGCAAAGACTTATGACAGTGCAAAACATGCATCAAAGTATGCAGTCAATATCCCGGAAGTCTCTTTCGATTTGCCTAAGATAATAGCTCGTAAGAGTAAGGTAGTGCGTAAACTGGTGCTGGGAGTGAAAGCGAAGCTGACTGCCAACAATGTTACAATTGTATCAGGAGAAGCGCAGATCATTGATAAAAATACGGTTCGCTGCGGGGAAGAGACTTACGAAGGAGAGAATCTGATATTATGTACGGGTTCGGAAACCTTTATTCCTCCTATTCCGGGAGTGGACGCGGTGAACTACTGGACGCACAGGGATGCTTTGGACAGTAAAGAATTGCCGGCTTCTCTGGCTATTGTTGGCGGCGGAGTGATCGGGATGGAGTTTGCATCGTTCTTCAACAGTTTGGGAGTACAGGTGACAGTGGTTGAGATGATGGATGAAATCCTGGGTGGAATGGATAAAGAGCTTTCGGCTTTGCTGCGTGCGGAATATGCCAAACGTGGTATTAAATTCCTGCTTAGTACGAAAGTGGTCGGCTTGTCGCAAACGGAAGAAGGGGCTGTTGTTTCTTATGAGAACGCGGAGGGAAACGGCAGTGTCATTGCAGAGAAGCTGTTGATGAGTGTCGGCCGTCGCCCGGTGACGAAAGGTTTCGGGCTCGAAAACCTGAATTTGGAGAAGACAGAGCGTGGCGCTATCAGAGTTAATGAAAAGATGCAGACTTCTGTGCCGGGCGTGTATGTTTGTGGTGACCTGACAGGATTCTCTTTGCTCGCCCATACGGCTGTTCGTGAAGCGGAAGTTGCCGTACATTCCATCTTGGGAAAGGAAGATGCCATGAGTTATCGGGCTATTCCGGGCGTAGTCTATACCAATCCGGAGATTGCCGGAGTGGGTGAAACGGAGGAATTGGCGTTGGCAAAAGGTATCACTTATCAGGTTATCAAACTTCCGATGGCTTACTCCGGCCGTTTTGTGGCGGAGAATGAGGGCGTCAACGGAGTCTGCAAAGTATTGTTGGATGAACAGCAACGGGTGATTGGAGCCCATGTGTTGGGCAATCCGGCTTCGGAGATTATCACTCTTGCGGGCACTGCCATTGAACTCGGATTGACGGCAGCGCAATGGAAAAAGATTGTTTTCCCGCATCCTACGGTAGGAGAGATTTTCCGGGAAGTGTTATAAACGGATTCTGATATCTGCGATCGTTCATTGATGCGGGTATCTTACTGATAAAATCAAATATATGATGAGAAAATATATAATCACTCCGGCTTTATTGGCAATAGTTTGTATGGTGATGTGTCATTGTACATTTGTTGATATCATAAACTGTATTGTATGAAAAAAAGTCTTTTGTTGGTTGCCCTTTCAGTTTGTTTGTTGCCACTTTGGGGACAACAAAATTTCTCCCGGATAGATTCGCTTATCAAGAAGATGCTCCCCGAAGCATCCGAGGTCGGCATATCCGTCTACGATCTGACGGCTAAGAAATCACTTTATAACTATCGTGCGGAGAAACTTTCCCGTCCTGCCTCTACCATGAAGCTGCTGACGGCTATTACCGCACTCTCCCGCCCCGAAGCTGCCGAACCTTTCCGCACGGAAGTATGGCACGATGGCGTGATAGAACATGATACTTTGCAAGGCAACCTGTATGTGGTAGGCGGATTCGATCCTGAATTTAACAGCCAGTCGATGGATTCATTGATAGAAGAGGTAATCACTTTCCCTTTTTCGGTGATTAACGGACAGGTGTACGGCGATGTTTCGATGAAAGACTCTCTTTATTGGGGTAGTGGATGGGCATGGGACGATACCCCTGCGGGCTATCAGCCCTATTTGTCTCCACTGATGTTTTGCAAGGGGACTGTGCAGGTTTCTGTCGTTCCCTCTACAGTGCAGGGAGATACCGCAAGTGTTTCCTGTCAACCTGTATCCTCCTATTATACAGTGACGAATCAGACGAAAACACGTACCTCTTCTGCCGGAAGATTCTCTTTCACGAGAGACTGGCTGACGAATGGCAATAATCTCCTTGTTTCGGGAAATGTCACTTCGATCAGAAAGGACGATGTAAACATCTACGACTCTCCCCGTTTTTTTATGCATACTTTCCTGGAGCGTCTTCGTGGGAAAGGAATCACGACTCCCCAGTCGTATGGCTTTGCCGAATTGCCTCGTGATAGTGTGAATGTAGAACGGATGGCTTGCTGGAATACTTCCGTGCAGAAAGTGCTGAACCAGTTGATGAAAGAGAGTGATAATCTCAATGCGGAAGCATTTCTTTGTCGCTTGGGGGCGCAGGCTACGGGAAAGAAGCAGGTAGCTGCCGAAGATGGTATTGTCGAGATTATGAAATTGATCCGTCGCTTGGGGCATGACCCGAAAGACTATAAGATTGCCGACGGTTGCGGACTGTCCAATTATAATTACCTCTCTCCTGCCCTGCTGGTGGACTTTCTGAAATATGCGTACTCGCAAACAGAGGTGTTTCAGATGTTATATAAATCTCTTCCCGTTGGCGGAGTGGACGGAACATTGAAATTCCGGATGAAAGGTACTCCTGCCTTCCGGAATGTTCATGCCAAAACAGGCTCGTTTACGGCAATAAATGCGCTTGCAGGCTATCTGAAGATGAAAAACGGACATGAAGTAGCCTTTGCCATTATGAACCAGAATGTGCTTTCGGCAGCTAAGGCACGGGCATTTCAGGATAAGGTGTGTGAGGTGATTATTGGGAAATAGATGGTGCCATAATACCCAACTTGAAAGACTTATCCCTGCTAAAGCTCTGTGCAGCAGAAGCACTTTCCTAAAGAAAAGTGTTTTGACACCCCAAAACAACCCAAGTGGAATTTCGTTGTTGAATCCGATTTCTATGTTGTCATAGGTTAAGTTTCTACTCTTTATAGAGTACTTATTGATTCTTCTATAACTTATTGATTTTTCTATAAAAAGATAATTGTATTCTCTAATAAGCAAAAATCGTTGGATTTTGTTTACCAGAGAATACAATTATACTTGTTTAGAATCGAATATTGTAAATCCTATATTCTATATTACTTGGCGTATTCAGCCCAATTGGTATTCTTCATATCGCCACTTTTAGCCAACTCTGCGTGCATACCAAGTGCAGCCTGAATAGCGTGTGGAGTCTGCGCGCGGTTGCCGGCCAGTTTGAGGTAATCCCAAAGAAGCTCTTTGTAGTCAGGATGAGCACAGTTTTCGATGATGGCTTGTGCACGTTCTTTCGGACTCTTGCCACGAAGATCGGCAACACCTTGCTCGGTGATAACGATGTTGACATCGTGCTCCGTGTGGTCGTGGTGGGATACCATCGGTACGATGGCACTGATCTTACCTTCCTTAGCCACAGACGGACAAGTGAAGATAGAGATGTAAGCGTTGCGGGTAAAGTCTCCCGAACCACCGATACCGTTCATCATTTTTGTTCCGCCGATATGGGTAGAGTTTACGTTGCCGTACAGGTCGACTTCGATGGCTGTATTGATAGAAATGATACCGAGACGGCGTACTATTTCCGGGCTGTTTGAGATTTCCGACGGACGAAGAACCAATTTATCGCGGAAGAAATCCATATCGTTGTAAATGCCTTCCAGACAGTCGTTTGTTACAGTCAGTGAGCAGGCGCTACCAAATTTGATACGTCCTTCGCGAATCAGTCCGATCACGGAGTTTTGTATTACCTCTGTGTACATTTCGAATGGAGGAATCGTTTTATCACGTCCCAATGCACCGAGTACGGCGTTGGCGATGTTTCCTACACCCGATTGCAGGGGTAAGAAAGTAGACGGGATGATACCACGTTTCATGTCGGCAGCGAGGAAGTCGGCAACATTCTGTCCGATTTTGTCGGTCAACGGATCGGCAGCGGCGAAAGAACGGGCTTCGTCCGGCCAGTTGGTTTCTACTACGCCAATAATCTTTTTCGGGTCTACCTGAACGTAAGGGAGCCCGATACGGTCACTCGGTTTATAGATAGGAATCTCGCGGCGGTAAGGAGGATCGAGCGGTTCGTATACGTCGTGCATACCCATGCCGGATTTGCTGTGTGCGCTGTTCAACTCCACGATGATCTGGTCGGCCAGACGGCAGATCGTCGGGGAAATACCACCGGCGGCAGTCAGATAAATTTTTCCGTCGGGAGTCACTTCGCAGGCTTCGATGATGGCTACGTTCACTTTGCCCATGAATCCGTAGCGCACTTCCTGTGCCATTTGTGAGAGGTGTATGTCGTTGTAGGCAATCTCTCCGTTGTTCACAGCTTTGCGGAAATCAGCGTTGGTAGTATAAGGGGCGCGGTAGCGGATGGCTTTGGCACGTGACAGTACGCCGTCGCAGGACTCTCCTGTCGATGCACCTGTGAAAATTCCTACTTGAAACGGGTTTCCTTTCGCATGTTCTGCTTCAGCAATTTTTGCGAGTTCGGCTGTTACAGCCTTGGCCGTTCCGGCGGGAGTAAATCCGCTTAGGCCGATGTTGTAGCCATGTTTAATCAGGCTTGCAGCTTCCGCTGCCGAAATACGATTGAGTGACATAAATAGTAAATTTCGTGTTAAAATACAGTTGATATTTAATAAGTTAATAATTCTATTCGCTTTTCGGATAAGATATCAGGCGCGGGTTACACGGGTTTCATGGTTTCCGGAAAAGTTGGATTGCATAGAGCGACAGCGTAATCCGTGCTTGATATGTCTTTATAATTTCAATTTCCCTCAATATTTCCGTTGAAGTATTTCTCCCCAGATAATGGCTCGGCGAGCTTCTTCTGCCGAATGAATCGTAAAATCTTCTTTATTGTCGGGTGAGTCGTGGGGAGTGTTGTAATGAGCACCTTGCCGGCTGTTCCGTTCATCTTGTGCAGCGCTGTTTGCAAGAGATGCAGCCACGGATACTTCTTCTTTTTTCTTTTTTTGTTTCGAAGTTTGCTGTTTGGAAAATTGTTTGGAAGCCGGTTGTTCGCGAGGAATCGGCCGGAGCAGTTCGTCCAGGGATTTGGGGCTGCCCCATGCTTCGGGTATGGGAACGGCATCGGGGTTTACTTCAACCGGAGATGGCATTGGGGGAACGGGGTGCTTGGCTTTAGCCTTTTTTGCCTTGCTGTTTTTATTCACCTCTTTGAATATTCCCACAAGAATGACGCCTGCTATCAAGAGAAATTTCAAAAAATCTTCCATTGTGCTTCACATCTAAATAGTTATCCGCCAAAGGTAGGCATTTTATCTGGTTTGAACTAACATTTGGGCATGAAAAAAGGGCAGCTTCACAGCTCCCCTTAATTTTTTTAACCTAAACCTTAACTATGAAAAAATCTAATGTTTCTTTCATTGCACAAATGTGAAAAATAAATTTAAATTTGCCAAGTATATGGATGGAAAATGTTTATCCTCTTAACATAAATTACAAATTTGCTTGCCAAATCATCAATTTTTGCGTTATTTCTGTGTCAATTAACCACTTATTGAAAGTGAAGCCGTATCTTTGCATCCGAATTTTTAAACTAAGATTTGAGTATGAACGAATTAACGGGAGCGGACTTTAAATCCGCAACTGAAATGACTGATGACAACAAGAAGTTGTTTATCGAAACATACGGCTGCCAGATGAATGTGGCCGACAGTGAGGTGATTGCATCGGTGATGCAAATGGCGGGTTATTCCGTAGCTGAAACGCTGGAAGAGGCTGACGCTGTGTTTATGAACACTTGCTCCATCCGCGACAATGCGGAGCAGAAGATCCTGAACCGCCTGGAGTTTTTCCACTCGCTGAAGAAAAAGAAAAAGCGCCTGATTGTGGGTGTACTGGGTTGTATGGCCGAACGGGTAAAGGATGATCTGATAACGAATCATCATGTCGACCTGGTAGTCGGTCCGGATGCTTACCTGACGTTGCCCGATTTGATTGCTGCCGTAGAGACTGGCGAGAAAGCAATCAATGTGGAGCTTTCTACTACCGAAACTTATCGGGATGTGATTCCGTCGCGTATCTGTGGCAATCATATTTCCGGCTTTGTGTCCATCATGCGTGGTTGTAACAATTTCTGCACTTATTGCATCGTTCCCTATACTCGCGGACGTGAGCGTAGCCGTGACGTGGAAAGCATCCTCAATGAAGTGGCAGACTTGGTGGCAAAAGGTTATAAAGAAGTCACCCTGTTGGGGCAAAATGTCAACTCATACCGTTTTGAGAGACCGACAGGAGAAGTGGTTACCTTCCCGATGTTGCTCCGAACAGTGGCCGAAGCCGCTCCGGGGGTACGTATTCGTTTCACGACTTCCCATCCGAAGGATATGAGTGACGAAACGTTGGAGGTGATTGCGCAAGTGCCGAATGTATGTAAACATATTCACTTGCCTGTGCAGAGCGGTAGTTCTCGCATCCTGAAACTGATGAACCGTAAGTATACCCGTGAATGGTATCTGGACCGGGTGGCAGCTATCAAACGTATCATCCCCGATTGCGGACTGACTACCGATATTTTCTCCGGTTTTCATTCTGAAACGGAAGAAGATCATGCTATGTCGCTTTCGCTGATGGAGGCGTGCGGGTACGATGCTGCTTTCATGTTTAAATATTCCGAGCGTCCGGGAACGTATGCTTCCAAACATCTCGAAGATAATGTGCCTGAAGAGGTGAAAATCCGCCGCTTGAATGAGATTATCGCTTTACAGAACCGTCTGTCTGCCGAATCCAACCAGCGTTGTATCGGAAAGACGTATGAAGTGCTTGTGGAAGGTGTTTCCAAGCGTTCGCGCGATCAGCTGTTCGGCCGGACGGAACAAAACCGTGTGGTGGTGTTCGACAGGGGTACGCATCGTGTCGGTGATTTCGTCAATGTGCGTATCACGGAGGCCAGTTCGGCTACGCTGAAAGGGGAAGAAATCTGATTTCACCACAGAGGACACAGAGGTCTTATTCTCATAGTCGTGGCTGTCTTGTAGTTGTGACTGCCTGTACGGTATGTGGCAACTGCGCTTATACAACACATCCTGTGGAGGCTTTGAGGATTAATATAAAAAATCAGTGTTCTTCTGTGTCCTCCGTGTCCTCTGTGGTGAAACTTACATCATCATGTGCCTTCTGATGGAGAATTTCACAATTGCCATTGCGTTGATGGACGCGAATGGAATATCCATCGGTTCGTGGTGTGTGTTGTAACTTACCAGTTTGAGATGACCTTCCTTGTCCGAACGGTTTACGTATTTTACTGCCAGATACTCGTCTCCGTCAATCATAAACGACACCAGGTATATTTCCCCGTAAATGACGTTGTCGAAACTGCTGATTTCCTTGTATCCGATAATGTCTCCCGATTTCAATATAGGGTACATGCTGTCTCCGTTGACGTAGACCGCCCCGTCGCAGACGGATATATTGGGAATCAATATCTTCCCCAGTGCATACTGCTTTTTATTGGTGAACAATGTTTTCAGGTTCGCAGCTGCCGTAATGTCGTATAATGTCACGCTACGGTCGTCTATTGGTTCGGGTGTTTTCGGATTGTGTATAATCTCGACTTCTCCCTGCACCAGTTCGCTTTCGCAATGTCTCGGCTGATGTTTCGGATTTCCTTTTCCCAATAATAGCCAGTTGTAGTCTACCTTGTCCCCTAATTTGTCGAGCAACAAGCGGAAATCGATGCTGTTTCGTACGCCCCAATTGGTGACTGTGGCTCTAGAAACTCCCAGATATTCAGCTAGTTCGCTGTCCCTTTTCAGGTTTAATGCCTGTTTGGCACGCTTGATGATACCTAATACATCCAAATTTGTATCCATTCTGTTTTTTTATTTAAAAGACTAATCCCGGATTTATAAATGGCAGCTATAAAATGGCTGACTAAAAAAAGTGTTTACTATATGTTTATAATCAATGACTTGTAAAATAGTTAGGATTAAAAATGAAAACAAGTGTTTTATTTATGAAAAAATATTCTATCTTTGTCCCATTGATTAATAGAAAACGTTTCAAAAATATAAATTAAAAACGGATATGCCATGCAAAACTTCAAGAAAAACACCGAAACCTTGAAAATTTCTCATCCGCCACCTGCGGAAAGCTTGCTGATACCTGTTAACAGCTATTTCCTCAAATGTTAATAGCTATTTCTCTAACCATTAATACCTGAAATGCCAGATGTTAATACCTGGCAATAGGATAACAAAAGGATAACATATTGTATACGAATACTCCGTATTTGGATGATTACAGACCTGACTGATAAAAACTAGCATTTATAATTTATAATTGGATAACAAAATGAAAAGCTCAAAAGTACAAACACTGTGCGTTTGCGGATGTTGCAAACGCTCTCTTCCGGCAAGTGCCTTTTATATCAATAAGAAAACCGGTCTTCCCGGCAACTACTGTAAGGAATGTCGTAAAACTGTCAGCCGGAACCACCGGAAGAACGAGAAACGCTCCCTGGCATGCGACAGGGAAAGCAGTTATCCGGTAATTACCTCTACGGAAGATCCCACGTTGCGGCGGGAACTTATTCTGCATGCCCTTGAAACCGTAGCTGCCAGCATTGAACGGAAAAGGCGGAAAGTCCGTGAATCGGAATTTGAATACGAATCAGGTTCTGAATCTCAATCCGGATCAGTCTTTGAATTGGAATTAGAATCAAAATCAGGATCAAAATTAGAATTGGCGGACTGATTTATAAAAACAATTTATATCATGGGACGAATAAAACAAGGGCTTGACTATTTCCCTTTGAATACCGATTTTATGCACGACCGTGTCGTACGCCGTGTGATGAAGCGTGAAGGCGATTCCGTCTTCACGATCCTGCTCTATACCCTGTCTTATCTATATTCGGGCGAGGGTTATTATATTCATGTCGACGATGACTTCTATGACGAACTCTCCGACCAGCTCTTCAGCACGGACAACGATAGTGTCCGCCGGGTGCTTCATCTGTTTGTGGAGTACGGTTTCTTCGATTCCTCTCTCTACGAACGTTACGGCATCCTGACTTCCGCCGACATTCAGCGGCAGTTCCTTTTTATCACTAAACGCCGCAGCCGTCGTCATATTTCTCCGGACTACTGTCTGCTGCCGGATGAGGAAACCGTACACTCCACCCTTCCGGATGCTGTTGCAGAAACCCCGGATATTGTAACGCAAACCCTCGATACTGTAACAGAATCTCCGGATACTGCAACAAAAAGTACCCTCATAAAAAGAAAAGAAAAAGAAAGGAAAGAAAACATCCTCCCTAACCCTCCTTTGCTCAAAGGAGGGGATGAGGGAGAAGAGGGAGGAGATTTTTCTAACAGAAAACCGGCGAAGAAGAAACGTGAACTGACACAGTCGGATATTGACCGGATGCAAGCTCCTGCTGACGGACACCCGCGCAACCTTTCCGGACTGTTGGATAACCTTCGTCTTTATCATATTCCTCCCTCCGAACAGTATGCAATCGTGCTGAAAAGTAATTACGGAGAAATCGGTGGTAAGGTTTGGAAGGGGTTCGGTGTCATTCGGGCAAGTGCCGGAAAGATCAAACTGCCCGGTCATTATTTGTTGAGTGTCCTGAATAACTGAATTAATGAGGGTTATGATGCTGATATATTGCATAATGTATTGTAAATTAGTAGTATAGCAACAAATTTTCATATTAACGAATTTATTAACGCACACTTTTAAAATCTCTTGCACAGACAGAAATAAGGTCTTATATTTGCATTGTCGATAAGCTTAAAGACACAGACAAACTAGAATTATTAACGACTAAAAACTATTACAATTATGCCAGTATTGTACAAACCCTTCCAGTCAACTCTGGAAGACAAAAAAAGCGGTAAAAAGCTCTTCTATCCCCGAGTTGTACGTTCGGGAAACGTAGATTCCGCACAACTTTCGAAAGAAATAGCAGCCTACTCTTCCCTCTCTCCGGGTGACGTAAAAAACACACTCGACAACCTGGTGACGGTGATGGGGCAACACTTGCAATCTTCGGAAAGCGTAAGCGTGGACGGTCTTGGTACCTTCCGTATGGTGATGGTGGCTCGTGGCAAAGGTGTGGAAACCTCTGACGAAGTGTCGGCTGCACAGGCTACGCTTACTGTCCGCTTCCAACCGACAACGACTAAGAATCATGACCGCACTACCGCTACCCGTTCGATGGTGACCGGTGCGAAGTGTGCCCGTTATGATAAACTTGTTTCCGATGCGGGTAGTGCAGGAGGTGGTAACTCCGGTGGAAGCGACAAGCCCGGTGGAGGCGGTAATGAAGGAGGCGGAGAAGCGCCCGATCCGGCTGCATAAATGACGTCACGGCAGTGAGGAATACACAAAATGTAAACGACAAACTTCGTAGGCTTAACTAAACATTTGACTTTTAACTAAACTAGAAATCATCCACTAACATGAGGATTATCAACTTGATTGTGGTGCATTGCAGCGCCACGAGGGAGGATTGTACACTTTCTCCGGAAGATTTGGACCGGTTGCACCGGCGTCGCGGATTCAACGGAACAGGCTATCACTACTACATCCGCAAGGATGGAACAGTGCACCTCACCCGCCCCATCGAACGCATCGGAGCACACGCCAAAGGTTTCAACGCTCATTCGATAGGTATCTGCTATGAAGGTGGTCTGGACTGCCGGGGACGCCCGGCAGATACCCGGACTCCGGTACAACGGGCTACTCTCCGGCAACTTGTCGGGCAGCTGCAAGAGAAATTCCCCGGCTGCCGGGTATGCGGACACCGGGATCTTTCGCCGGATTTGAACGGAAACGGTGAGATAGAACCGGAAGAGTGGATTAAACAGTGCCCGTGCTTCGATGTGGCAAAGGAATTCAAGGAGTACGGAGAAACACAGAGTAACACAACACATTAAAGAACAGAAAGGAGGTAAATGATGGCAATGAAGAAATCAGTATGGGATATGATCCTGAAGGTGGTTATCGCAGTGGCTTCGGCTTTGGCAGGCGTTTTGGGCGCTAATGCGATGAATCTGTAAAGCAGAAAATTAAGTAGTAGTCCTTCCATAGATCATGATTGTGTGAAATGGAAGGACTCTGCTAATTCATTTTGTATTGACTAAACTATTTTATTGATAAATAATAGAAAAAACGAGTTATGAATAATCTATATACGAATAAAAAAATAATACTAAAGAGGCTGTTTCTTATATTATCAGCCTTTTTCGCGGTTTTATCTGCTAAGGGGCAGAGTGAAGATGGGATTAAGCTGGATGTTCCACGACTTGTACCACTTTCCCCAACGGCTACGGCTATGGTGAAATATCAGTCTTATCCTGTAGATCATTGTACAGGAGTACCTAACATAACTATTCCCTTGTATGATATTGTAGCAGGAGAGGTTACCATACCTGTTACTTTGTCCTATCATGCTTCGGGGCTTAAGCCCAAAGAAGGAAGCGGATATGCAGGAGCAGGATGGACATTGAATCTCGAACCGTCTATAGCCCGCCAGGTGATCGGGGTAGCAGACAATGACTATTATGGATGGTTTGATCGATATTTTTCTCAAAATACAGTCCCCGGTGATGAAAGAGACCGATTGATTTATTATGGGGAGATGGTAGATAATAAACGGGATACGCGTCCGGATAAGTTCATTTATAAGTTGCCGGGTGGCGGTGGAAGCGGATATTTTTCAGACAGGTCTTCCCCTCTTATTACTGTGCCTCATAACAGCGATGTGGTAAGGTATGCTGAAAGTGATATGAATATAACAGATGGAAATGGAGTCAAATATCTGTTCAATGGCGTACACGAGACGATGAATGATATTATTACCCGCTGGATGTGTACCTCTATTTGTTCAGCCCGTTATCCGCATCATACATTGGTTAGTTTTCAGTATCAAACCCTTCAGAATCAATGGGAACCTAGTGCTTATTATAATTTGAATGACAGGCTGGTCTTTGATGAAAGGGATAAAGACGGGAGTCCCAAATTGTATCTGATGGAACAAAAAAGCGGTGGCAATAACTATTATCAAATTACCGCAGGCAGATTGTCAGGTTCCTCCTCCTTGCCCAATGCCAATAAAGAGAGCGTTTCGAGCTATGTAGCGAATATGAGTTACCCGTCAGGTAGTTACTGTGCGGAGGGTAGAATGAGTACTACCCGATTGACACAGGTGAATTTTATGGGAAACAGATTGTCTGTCAGTTATAAAGCAGTAGGTGAAGTGCCTAACAATACAAGTGTATTAGATAAAATGCAAGTAACAGATGAGAATGGAGAACTGGTGCGTACCATTACCTTTTATGTAACTCCCTATAATGGAAAAACCTCTTTGACCAAACTTGATTCTGTACGTATCTCCGCTCCCGGTGTAGAATCGCAAACTTATTCATTCAGGTATGTGGGTGTAAACAGCGTTCCTTCCATCTATACGAAGGCTGTAGATCATTGGGGATTTATGAACGGTTCGGAAGCGAGTGCTAATGGTAACAAGTTGACGGTACCGAACTTTTCAAAAAGAATACCTTTACCGGATACCAATAACACGGGAAGAAAAGACACTGTATTATTTGAGAATACAGTCGGAATAGACCGTGAAGCGTCTGGTAATATTGTGGGTATTCTTGACCGGATAACAGATCCGCAAGGTATTGAAACCTCTTTTTCTTATGAAGGTAATTATGGCGCGTTTCGCGACAACAGCCAACAGTCGGAGTATCGAGACTACCTTTATCCGGTTGGCGGATTGCGGGTGAAGAGCATAGAAACTTACGATCCGAAAACAAGGAAAAGAATCTGTAAGAATTATAGATATGGCTTGACGGTTGTCAATGATGAAAAGTATGAACCCATTTGGGGTGGCGGGGCTATCAAGCACATAGTTACAGAACGCGATTATTGTTCCACGGAAACACAAGTAATGGATAACGGTCAGAGCCTTTGGAACGAGTATTTGACTGTCTATCATTCAATGCCTGTCTCTAATATCACATTTCGTAACGGAAGTCCGGTGATGTACAATGTTGTCAGTGAGGAGATATTGGGAGGAGGCATTTCACAAAAGACCGTCTATTATTATAATGTGGATGCACATGCTTTTGAGGACGTTCTGCATTGGGAAGGTGGAGAGAATACGTCCGCTTCTGTCCGGAAGTTTATATTGAATCAGCCGGAAAGCGTATTGAATCGACTCGGGCGGATGCTTCCCGGACATCCTTATGAACCTTCTGATGACTTTGTCACAGGTTATTCTGCGACCAATCAGAGAAACGGGGTTCTTATGCGTATGGACCGTTTCGATGGGCAAGAGCTAGTGTCATCTACCCGATACGAATATAAGAAAGTAATCGCGGGTCCGTATAACATTCCTGTGGATCTTCCTGTCCGGAAGCTGATAGTGGATGTTGATTTGTACATGAAAAAACCGAATAGCCTGCTTGGCAAGCCGGTATTTGTGGCTGACAATGACAATACCCATTCTGCTACGAATATGAGGACCACTTATTATTTGGATTGCGAAACATATTGGGCACTCGATAAAGAAACGACACTATATTATTGCAAAGTGAACGGGAGACGACGGGTGATGTCGACAGAAAAGCAATATGCGTATGACGATGGCTATCTTTCCAGTCCAGGTTCTTCGTTGAAGCCATGTAGGGTGGATTTTACAAACAGTGACGGCATACAGTTCTCGGATCACTACACCTATTTAGATGGTTATCCTGCCATACTCTCTTTGCATAAACATGTCGAAGGCGGGCAAAGTACGGAAAAGAGAATCTTGTTTAAGTCCGGCACATGCCTTCCGGATAGGGTGCAATTTAAAACCGACCGAATGGCGGACTTTTGTGATGAAGTCGTTTACCAATCGTATGACAGTAATAGCAATGTATGCGAAATTATGGCAAAAGACGATACGCCTGTTCTCTTCATTTGGGGATATCGCAACCGCTATCCTATAGCCAAGATAGAGAATGCTACCCGGCAGCAGGTGAGTGTGGCGCTTGGTTATGATGGAGACATCGAAGACGTTTTCGGCGATTGGGCTTCACTTGTCGTACCTACCAAAGAGATATGGGATAAGATAAATTCTCTTCGCGAGAAACTTCCCGGTAATACGCGGGTTACCACCTATGAATATGCCCCTTTGCAGGGAGTTGTTTCCATTACCGATCCCAATAATGTCATAACGAAATTTGAATATGATAATTATAGCCGGCTGACAGATAGTTATTATCTGGATGCGGACGCCCGTAAGGTAATGCTTCAACAGTATATTTATCATTTTGGTAAATGATAAGTAATTCAATGAATGGTTTAATTTGATAATGAAATTGATTTTTTATGAAAACTTATATATGTTTATTTTTCTTGTTGTTCTGCTCTGTCTATTCGTGGGGGCAGTCTTTGGAAGAACGAATGGCGACAGCCATCGATATGGGTACGTATTCGGAACCGTTTACTTATGAAGATACTCAAAATACAGCCCATTTTAACTGTGGATTCACACCTCCGACTGATATGGATAATACGGGAGTGTTGATATCCAAGGATGTTTTCTACAAATTGACAGTGACGCAGCCTATGAAGATTAGAGCCAGTGCAAAACCCAGTATTACTTATAGCGGTACTGTTTTCTTGCTCAATTCTTCGGGCATTCTTTTGAGTCGTGATATTTATATAGAGGAAGCATGGGGAGATTGTGGATATGGTCTGCTGCCTGGCGTGTACTATCTGGTTGCTAAACCTAATATCTATGAAGGGTATAAACCGGTGGATGCGGAAGATGTTACTATTTATGTAAAGACAACCCCTCGGGAAGCAGGTGAAGATTTTTACAATCCGTTTGAGCTAGGGACATTTGGTGAGAATTTCGCGTTGACCGAATTTATAAATACGGATCCGTATCAATGTGATTATAATGCCAGTGACAGCTATTGGGATAATTATTTTCGGCATGATCTAATTTATCGTTTCACGCTGACGGAGCCGATGGAAGTTTGTCTGGATGATGATGGAACTGAGTGCCCTAAGAAAGAAGATTCTTACAGTGTTCACCTTCTTTCCGCTTTACATAATCCTGTTGTTCCCATCCGCACGCAAAAGCTTGGTACAGACTACGAACTGAATGTGTATGACTTGGGAACGGGCACCTATTATATTTATATTTATGTTGATGCACCTATTTGGGGAGTCAATTATAAGATGCACCTGAGCGGGCGGACATACGCTCCCGGTATTAGTTTCTCTCGTCCTATTGATATAGGCAGCCGAGCGGACAGCTTTCAATATACGGATGTTCAGAACTCGGAACTCATGTCCGGCAACTTTCCGGAGAAAGCCGGCAATGAAGTTTTCTATCGGTTGGAGATTGAAAACCCGATGGAACTAACCGTCGATAATTGCGGTTCGGAAGTTGCGGACACCTATTTGCAATTGTTTTCTCAAACGCAGGAGTTACTGTATTCCAATGATGATTCGGATGGTAACGGAACTTGTGCAAATGCCAAAAGTGCCCGCATCCATATACCCGTGTTGCTTCCGGGCGTCTACTATATTGTGACCGACACAGAAGAGAATGGGAACATTTCCCTATCCGTGAACGGGCGGCTTCTTGCACAAACGGGAGACACAAAAGCATTTGCTATCAACGCCGGGACATATAAGGCAGGGCTCTTCTTTTCCGATACTCGAGATACCTCTATAGACTATACGGATGCTTATCCGGCAAAGCCCACGAATGACGTATTTTATAAGTTGGTATTGCAAAAGGAGATGGATGTGGTGTTCAGTCATTGCGGTTCGGAACTGGAAGATACCTATATGAGCATCTTGAATGAATCCGGTGAGCTCCTTTATAGCAATGACAATTATGCGGGAGAAGGGCAGTGTGAGAATGAGAAACATGCCCGCATCGAGGTCAAGAAACTTCCTTCAGGCATCTATTATGTTGTTTCGGAAGGCAGTGTAGGTAACGGGCGGATTACAACAACGATAGAGGCACCGAACTTTAGTGACGCATTGTGTACGACCGAGGGCCAGCCCTGTGTGATTACCCTGACTCCCACTGTCGCCACAGATGATCTCTCCCGACTGCAGACCCGTGATTATCTTCGCGAGATACAATATTTTGACCATTTCGGCAATCCTTCCCTGCATATTTCTCACGGTGCCACTCCTTATAGGACCGACCTGCTCACATTGCAGGAGTATGACGGGATCAACCGCGAGTCCAAACTTTGGCTTCCGGTAGCAGAATCGACTGCCGGCGGTGCCTTTCTTCCATCCGCAGAAGTCAGTGAGGCCGTTTGTAAAGCAAGTTATTACGAGAAAGACAGCTCTCCTTTCAGCTATCCTGAATATGATAGTTCTTCATTGAACCGGATTGTCAAGAAGTATAGTCCCGGATCCGCCTGGAAAAACCATCCGGTCAAAACAGACGTGTTGACCAACATCGGAAGTAAAGATGCTGTTGAACGGGTAGACAGTTGCTTTATCGTGTGCCGTTATAGGATAAAGAATGACAGTTTGGTTTGTGCGGGTGAGTATGATGCCGGAACATTGGAAGTAGCTCGTACGATAGACGAAGACAATCATGTGAGTTATGAATTTAAAGACCAGGCCGGCCGTATAGTTCTCGTTCGTCAGTCTGATGATAATCAACTATCTTATGATACGTACCATGTTTATGATAACTATGGCAACCTGTGTATGGTGTTGCCTCCGATGGCAGCCGATTATTTTTTTGATGAAGGAGAATGGTCTGAAACGGCTCCCGTTCTTCAGCAATATGCCTATATTTATCATTACGACAAATATAACCGCTGTATCTACAAGAAACTTCCGGGATGCGATCCTGTTTATACCGTTTACGACGCTGCCGACCGCCCTATTTTTACCCAAGACGGTGAACAGCGTGAACGGAACGAGTGGAGTTTCAGTATTCCCGATGCTTTCGGGCGGACAGTATTGACCGGAGTTTGTACGAATGCGTTGGATTATGTTTCCAATCCTTTGGATACTATCGTCGTGTATGGCGATTGGGCAAATGAGGAGAACGGGTTGAAAGGCTATCAATTGAAAGGTGTAACCTTAAATTCTCCGAGCCTCCTTTCCGCCAACTATTACGACCATTATGAGTTTTTGGGCAAGAACGGCATTCCTAATGACATGACCACTGCTTACGTTGAGGAAACAGGCTATGGCAAGCGGAATGCAGACGGTTGTAAGGGACAGCTGACGGGGATTTGGACATCCCTCCTCTCTTCCCGTCCGGGCACTTTTACGTATTCGGTAATGTATTATGACGACCGTTACCGGATCATCCAGCAAAGAGGTAATAATGAGTTGGGTGGTACGGAGATTGTCCATACAGCTTATAATTTCTCGGGAAATCCCTTGGAAGAAAAACGTATACATACAGTTTCTGGCACTGAGCCAACCGTAGAATTACACCGGTATACGTATGACCATGCCAACCGTTTATTGAAGACTAGCTATCAGCTGAATGATAATACTCCTATTGTTTTAGTAGACAATGTGTATGATGAGATAGGTCGTTTGAAAACAGATAAACGTAATGGTGTATATGAGTTACGAACCGACTATGCATATAATCTTCGTTCGTGGATAAAAGGCATTAATGGTCCTTTGTTTAACCAAACGCTTAACTATCAGGCAACGCTAGAGGGGACTACTCCCTGTTATAATGGTAATATCAGCCGCATGTGTTGGTGGAATGGCGAAAATGGTATGGCTACAGTTATTGATCCGCAAGAAAAGGGTTACAGTTTCACTTATGACGGTCTTTCCCGTTTGAAAGATGCTATTTATGGAGAAGGTACTAACTTAAAACAGAACCGTAACCGTTTCAACGAACAGATAACCGGCTATGACAAAATGGGTAATATCTTGGGGCTGCTTAGATACGGTCAAACGGGTATGGATTCTTATGGTTTGGTTGATAATCTGAATTTGACCTACCATGGCAATCAATTACAGTCTGTTTATGACAATGCCACCCACTCTGTGTTTGGCAATGGTATGGAGTTTAAGGATAATGTCAATGAAACGGTAGAGTATGAATATGATAAAAATGGCAATTTGACCAAAGATTTAAACAAAAAGATAACTGGAATTCAATATAATATCTTAAATTTGCCTAGTCACATACGTTTTGTTGACGGAAGTAGTATTGAATATGAGTATGCGGCAGGCGGCAGGAAAGTCCGCACCACGCATGTCATAGACAATGATACTACCACGACCGTCTATTGTGGCAATGCGATCTATGAGAACGGCACTCTGAAGATGTTGTTGAATGAGGCGGGTTACTACAGCTTTCAGGACAACAAGTTCCATTTCTACATTAAAGATCATCAGGGAAATATTCGTGTGGTTGCTGATGAGACAGGTAAAGTTGATGAAGTGAATGATTATTATCCTTTTGGTGGTTTGATGTCTAATGCATGCAATAATGTGCAGCCTTATAAGTACAATGGTAAAGATTTGGATCGGAAAGGTGGATTGGATTGGTATGATTATGGTGCAAGACATTATGATGCTACCTTAGGACGTTGGCATGTTGTGGATCCGATGGCGGAGATGTATTATGGTTGGAGTCCGTATACGTATTGTTTGGGGAATCCGGTTAAGTATGTAGATCTTATTGGTGCTTTCACATCTCCTTATTATACAGAGGATGGTCAGTTTTTAGGGGTAGATGAAAATGGATTTACTGGTAATATTTACATTACAGATGAGGAAACTTTTAAGAAATATTTAAAAAATGGAACAGTAAAATCAAAAGATATACAAGGAGACTCAAAGACAAGTTCAATGAGAGATAAACTTTTAACTTCGGCAGCCGAATCCCATATATATACAGATGTACTAAAAAAGAGTACGGACAGTAAACTTGATATGTCACGGCTTTATAAGGGTGAAGTATCGATTGTAGAAAATAGGGTGATGAAGAAAGATGAAGTTATAGGAGTAGGATATAATAATCCGGAAGGGCATAAAAATGATCCTAAGTATAGTCAATCTTATGTTGATGGACAAATTAGAGTAACTGTAACGAAGGGCTCTAATCAACACGATTTGTATACAGTAGAAAGCATACAAAACTATTTGGGAATACATGAATATTATGGTCATGGAGTGATGAAATGGAGCCAAAAGAATACCCATTGGAAATGTTATAACGCTCAGTTACATCATCCAACATTTAGAAAATTACCAAAATATCAACAAGATGAAATCAAACGAAGAAATTATGAATATTATATCAACAGGAATAATTAAACGCTTTTGTTGTTTCATTTTTTTTGTAGGGCTACTAACGGGAGTATATGCTCAAGAGAGTGAAATATCAATAAATCTAGAACTGCTAACTGTTGTCCAAAGCGATTATCGTCCTTTAGCATTACGCAAAGTAAAAGGTGATACTATTCCTGTCCGTATGGTTTTCTTCTTTCGTGTAATTAATCATACTAATAAGCCTATTTTGTTTGGTTCTAATACTCGGCATTACTATCAAAAAAAATGGGATAATTCGAAGTCTGGCATAATTGGGGAATTTTTAATGATAAATAGAACTGATACTATTGCTTTATATACGGCTGTCTCTTATACACATCTGACGCTGCCGACGAGCGATCTAGTGTA
>ENA-OXQK01000179-OXQK01000179.1-human-gut-metagenome-genome-assembly--contig:-NODE-179-length-19909-cov-7.19835_pt1 | contig 19909 bp, 17 predicted proteins | sample MGYA00249582_ERZ652563 | MGnify/ENA primary metagenome ERZ652563 (study PRJEB26925, sample SAMN05826493) | human gut metagenome | biome: ENVO:2100002; feature: ENVO:00000062; material: ENVO:00002003... | reverse complement strand
ACAGTCTATATCCTTCGCTTATCCAGGCAATCATTTAGTATAACGACATAATACTATTTCTGAAGCCAACGGGTCAAAGAAGTTGTTGGAGTCTTCACTACAAACTTATAAAACTTGGAAGACGGATACTTTCCTAAATCCACAACAAAACGTCCTGTACTGGCTTTTACCCGGCCTATTTCTGACCAGTTATCCTTATCTCCTTCTTTATAAACATTGGTTGTAGCCATATAAACAACAGCCTCATCTTTGGCACCTTCCCCTTTCCAGCATAAAGTAACCTGATTGTCATAAGGATGGGTTGTCAGCTCATAAATATCCGTAGGACCATAGAAGGAGATACCATCTTTTTCAAAAGCTACATCTCTGGGCATCTGGAAATCCATAAAACGGCAGATTGTAGGAAGTATATCTACCAAAGCTAAAGTAGGACGGGTAAACTGTGCATTCAACGCACGGACATTGGTTGAAACCCATACACTACGTTCGCGGGCTAATTGTCCACCATGATGATGTCCGCTTTCTCCACGGCCATGGTCTGTTGTCACAATCACCATCCATTCTTCATCAAACTTCTTTTCACGATATTGAACTGCCTCCCAAATCATTCCAACCAGATCATCTGTCTTATTTACGTAACGGTCCATAAAAGCTCCATCACCATAAATATGAAAACCGGAATCGGTATACCACAAATACACCCAACTCAAATCAGGAGCATTCTCACGGATACAAGCAGCGGCTTCTTTGCATACAACTGAGTCAATATCAAAAATATGAAGGTCATCTTTCTTCGCAGGGAAACGATCCTTATCCAATTCATACCCATCACAGACATAATCTATTTTCAGATGATCAGTCTCAGGCTTTCCTTCACCGATCAATACAGTCCGGTTATCAGTCCAGCTGGAGAACAAAGCCGTCTTAAAATCTTTATTTTGATTCTTGGCTATCCGGAAAAGTGACCAATAATTATAATTGGGATTCAGATTGGAATTCCCATTTACATTATGTTTATTCATCCAGGTTCCTGTCAGAATATTCATGTAACCAATCGCTGATATGGTAGGAGTCTGCGAATATGCACCTACTTCTCCTCCCGTATAAGCACGGGCATAACCTCCCTTGGAAGCTATATCAAATATATTCTTCGGATGTACCCGCTCAATATAATCAGCAGGAATACCATCCAACACAATGTAAAGAGCCTTACGTGTTTTGCCTTGAAGGGCTGTCACACAACAGACAACCCATAAAAAAATCAGTAACCGTTTCATCATAATACTATTATAAAGTTATGTTTAATAAACCCCAACTACCATACTGGTCAACATACTTTTCACACCCATCTTCTTGGGGCTGTTATAAAAAATTGCTGACCACATTTTAAACCCTTATTCCACATAGCGGAAATTGGTTACAAATTAACAGAAATAATGGGAGAAAATAAATAATCTATTCAATTTTTTTGTTACTTTGCCCTTGGTTTTTGTAAGACCTTAAATATACAATCATAAAAAACAGACATTTACACACAAAGGTATCAATAAAATTACTTATGAAAAAAAGACTTTTATCATGGAGCGTATTAGGCTTGCTGTTGCTGGGACAACCTGCCTTCTCGCAAAATCTGTTACTGCCGGTTCCTTCCGATAAACCCAGTAAAGCCCAACTCAAACAAATCGAACGGAAATATGGTATGTTCATTCATTTCGGAATTAATACTTTTCATGACGAAGAATGGACAGATGGCTCCAAACCAGCCGAATCATACGCTCCTTCACAAATTGATGCAGAACAATGGATACGGTCTGCCAAGGATGCCGGTATGAAATACGTTATCCTGATAACCAAACACCATGACGGATTCTGCCTTTGGGACAGCAAATACACAGAATATGATGTTGCATCTTCCGGAAATCATACAGATGTGGTAGAAGCTGTAGCCAAAGCATGCAAAAAATATGGGATAGGACTGGGACTGTATTATTCTTTATGGGACCGGAAAGTAAATCCGGATGTGGATGATCAAAGCAAAGACGCTGCCTACAATTCTTACATGATTGCACAATTAAAAGAGCTGGTTGATAAAGTAAAGCCATATACACCTATCGTAGAATTCTGGTTTGACGGAGGATGGACCAAACAGAATTACCGCTGGCCTGTTATGGATATCTACCAGACCATCAAGTCTCAGGAGCTAGATTGCCAGATCGGTATCAACTGGAGCATTGGTTCTCCCGAGAATGTAGATGCCCATCCGGTACTGCCGGAACAGCAAAAAGCAGGATTCCCTATTCGTTATTTCCCCAGTGATTTCCGCCTGGGTGACCCGTATCTGCCAGCCGATAATGATCCTAAGACTTTCACTCACGATGGTAAAGATTACTACATGCCATGGGAATCCACAGTATGTATCAGTCAGCGATGGTTCTATAATACAACAGACAATCAGTTTAAGTCTGTAGAAGAGCTGGAAAAATTATATCGTCAATGTACCAAAAACGACAATATCCTGATTCTGAACTGCCCTCCGGGAAGAGACGGTAAATTAAGAAACAAAGATATTGAGATTTTAAAAGAACTCAGAAAACGTTTAGGAATCTAATATATACGGAAAAAGAGGGTGTCATAACATTCAAATCTTAAGTATCACTTTACCACATAATGACACCCTCTTTCCGATTAAAGATTATTCCAAAATCCCCGTCTCAGCGAAGATATTCCTTGAAAAATGTTTCGATCTTATCAAAAGGAATAATATCTGTCTGATCGTACAAGTCTACATGACTTGCCCCGGGAAGAATCATCAGTTCCTTATTATCCCCTTTCAACCGCTTGAAAGTATCTTCACTGAAATAGCGTGAATGGGCTTTCTCTCCATGAATCAGCAAGACAGCACTCCGAATCTCATCACAATAAGAAAGGATAGGCATATTTATAAACGAAAGTGCAGATGTTTTATTCCATCCGTTATTAGAATTCAAAGAACGCTGATGATATCCCCGCTTCGTTTTATAATAAGCATAATAATCCTTCACAAATTGAGGAGCATCTTCCGGAAGCGGATCAATCACTCCTCCAGCAAGTGCATAACTGCCGTTTTTCATATCTTCCGTACGCTGAGCATTCAGCTGTTTCCGAAGTTCATAACGCTGGTCTGCATTCATGGCATCAAAATAGCCGTTGGCGGTTACCCGGCTCATATCATACATCGTCGAAGCGACCGTTGCCTTGATGCGTGTATCAATGGCTGCTGCATTGATGGCAAATCCTCCCCAACCACAGATTCCCATAATTCCAATGCGGTCAGCATCCACCAGATCACATACAGACAGAAAATCGACTGCTGCACAGAAATCTTCCGTATTTATATCGGGAGAAGCTACATAACGCGGTTCTCCACTGCTTTCCCCTGTAAAAGAAGGATCAAAAGCAATGGTCAGAAATCCCCGTTCTGCCATTGTCTGAGCATACAAACCTGAGACTTGTTCTTTAACGGCTCCAAATGGTCCGCTCACGGCGATTGCAGGAAGTTTGCCTTCTGTCCCTTTAGGAATATACATATCTGCAGCCAGTGTAATACCATATCGGTTAACAAAGGTTACCTTCCGATGCTCTACTTTATTACTCTGTGGAAATACTTTATCCCACACTTCTGTCAGTTTTAAATCTTTCATACCATTACTGTTTTTTAAACCATTCTTACTTTGTGCATTCAAAGCTTCTCCAGTAAAAAGAAAAGCCAATAGAAAGCCAATAACCAGTTTATTCATAAGACTTCATTTTTATATTGCAAATGTAATGCCTGCCTGATTATTATTAAGTACCCGAATTACAGATAATTGTATCTGGATTACATTTTCAGGTATCCTTTGTGATTGTTGAATGGTATCATGTCAGATTTTTATTTCTAAAGTTCTGTGGGTGTACGGAATGAACTGATTAATTCCAGTAATTCCTGATTAGCACGACCATTTATTGCAGCCTCCCGTTTCTCCTCAAAAAGATCTAAAGTAGCAGAACATTCTCCACAAATATCAATACCGGCTATTTTTTCATGACGAAAGACAACTGCCAGCAACTGCTCCAGTTCCTGAAGACTGAGAGATCCTTGATCCCAATTGGTTACAGCCGATTCTGGATTAAGTACATCCTTATCTATGGAAATATAAACAGGTTCATTAACATGCTCTGATGCAAAACGCTTCCAGGTTTCTTCCTGTTTCAGCGCTTTTTCTCCATAAAAACGAACCCTATCTCTGTAAATATCCGGCACTGCACGGATTAACGCCTCCGAGGCTCCGGCTACAACCACTTTCTGTAAATAAGGGTTCGTATCCAGCATATCCTTTACCCAGCTTCCGCAAGAAATCATATCCTCAAACAAAGGAGGTTGCATATCCGGATGATGATCAAAAACTAATAGAGAAAACGGATAGTTCAGTTTGTCCGTCCAGAATTTTGTCAGGTAATGATAATTTCCTGAATCAATAAAATGAATTCCTTCTGCCGGATAATCTGCAATCAATCGTTTGAGAGAAGCAGCTCCTTCTTCATCACAATAGCATTCCGTCCCATACAAATGACGGCAATCCAGCCAAATACAGTTTTGATTACGGATAAATGGTTCATAGTTATACACTCCTGTAAAATCCATGATAATCAATTGTTTCTTCATATATCCTCCTTTTATGGAATCGTCGGACAAAGATAACAAACTTTTGATCACCGTTTTTTACGGATTGTGCTAAAATAAGTTTTCCACAACCCTGAGCCGGATGTTCAGAAGTTGTGGAAAACTTAATTTATTATTTCAGACGAACAGAGTAAATGGATGGCTTCCCGTTTGACTGAAGAATACGAATCTGCAAACGCAGGGCGGATATCGGTTCATCCAGTTTGCAGGAAATTGTTCCATATCCCATAAAGCTTTCTCCACGCTGTTTGGGAATCACGCCACTCTGGTAAACCGGAACCCACTTTCCATTATCTTCCTTATCAATGGATAACTGTGTGATGCTATTTTCACCGATAATCAGGAATATCTCCTGAAACTTACTCTCTTTCCGCAAATTCACAGTCATGGAGGCCAATGAATCAGCAGACATCCATGAAGTAGAGACATCATTATCCACTGCATAAGACGGACCATAATGCAATGTATCATTCTTATAGATACTTGTAGCCTCAGCAGTAGCATCCGTAATCAAGGACTGAGGTTTCTTCAGTTCTTTTGGGAAAGGTTTTCCGTTTTCAATACCCAGTTGCCGGGCCAACGTCAGAATATTTTCGATTGCTTTCGGATTCTGCTTTCCCTGTGTATCTGGAGGAATATTCAGCAACAGACAGTTGTCATTAATTGTTGCCGTATAGAAAATGTCTGCCAGTTCTTCAACATCACGCACTATAGTGTCTTCCGGATGACTGAACCAGTTTCCAATTACAGAAATTGTCTGTGTACTTTCAAATGGCAGATAATATTGCTTACCGCTGTGTGTATAAATTTTAGGATCATCAGCCACAGGAAGGAAAGGATCCCATAAACGAAAATCAGAAGGGAAATAAATAATAGAATCACCTTCCTGCATATCTACAGGACGTTTACCTATTGTCCAGTTAGTTGAGATCTGACAGTCCGGCTGCATACTTTTTACAAAATCATATACCTCCTGCAAATGCCAGTCTTCCGTTTTCCGGTCCCAGGCTCCGTCAAACCAAAGTTCATGAACCGGCCCATAACCGGTCATCAACTCCTGAAGCTGATTCTTCATATACTGAATATACACTTTTTTATCTTCATCCTGATAACAAGGCTCATGCCGGTCCCATAAAGAATAATAAACAGAGAATGCTATTCCTTCTTTCTGGCAGGCATCCGATACAGCCTTTACAATATCCACCTTATGCTCAATAGCCGGATTGGCAATGTCATGATCGGTATACTTACTATCCCACAAACAAAATCCGTCGTGATGCTTTGTTGTAAGAACAATCGAACGCATGCCAGCCTTTTTTGCATTTCTCACCCAGCCTGCAGCTTGTTCTGCAATGTCAGCCGGTGGAGCATAAACTCCGGCAGCAGCAGTTCCGTCACTCCATTCTGCATTCAAATAAGTATTCATCCCGAAATGCAAAAACATACCATATTTCCGGTCAATCATAGCTTGCTGGCCCGGAGTAGGCCGAATAGTTGAATTAGAGTCCGTAGTTGAGCAACTTTGCATCATTCCCCCCAAGCAAAGCCCCAACATCAAAATGCCTGAATGTGTTAATCTTTTCATTTTCTTTTTATTTATTATCTAGGTTAATCGGCAACAAAGGTAACAAACTTTTTAAGAACAAAACTTCTTCCTGATGGAAACATGAAAGCTATTATGTAAAGATGACCACACAAATGCCTAAAAAATGTTATAAAACAGAGTTTTTTCAAATAACCACTTGCAGATTTCAGAAAAGTCCGTACCTTTGCAACGTGTTTTTCATAGTATTAGATTTAAGGTTAACAAAGGTTGGAGTACAGCGGTACTCCTTTTTTTTTGCCTAATCTCAACATCTCCTCTATCAAACAACATAATCCCAAGGAAAAACCACTCAAACCATTGATTGACAAACCAAAAATTCGTACTTTTGCAGAATCAATTGAAATTACGTAATTTAAATAAAATGAATCAAGAATTTGAGCTGATAGCCAAAACCTTCCAGGGGCTGGAAGAAGTACTGGCACGAGAACTCACCGAGCTGGGAGCCAGCAACATTGAAATCGGACGCCGTATGGTATCATTCACCGGCGACAAGGCCCTGATGTACAAAGCAAACTTTTGTCTTCGCACAGCCATCCGCATCCTGAAACCAATCAAACATTTCACTGCCAAAACAGCCGACGAAGTGTACGATGCTGTGAAAGCGATCGCCTGGGAGGAGTATTTGGACAACATGAGCAGCTTTGCTGTGGATGCCGTAGTATTCTCAAACGAATTCCGCCACTCCAAATTCGTAGCTTACAAAGTAAAAGATGCCATCGTAGATTATTTCCGTGAAAAAACAGGCAATCGTCCGTCGGTCCGTATCAGTAATCCGGACCTGGCTATCAACATCCATATAGCCGAAGATCAGTGTACTTTGTCTTTGGACAGTTCTGGAGAGTCTCTTCATCGTCGAGGATACCGTCAGGAACAGGTAGAAGCTCCGCTCAATGAGGTACTTGCTGCCGGAATGATCCTGATGACCGGATGGCGTGGAGAATGTGATCTGATCGATCCGATGTGTGGATCCGGAACAATTCCCATCGAAGCGGCCCTGATTGCACGCAACATTGCACCGGGTATTTTCCGCAAGGAATTCGGCTTCGAGAAATGGAAAGATTTTGATCAGAATCTGTTAGACTCCATTTATAATGATGATTCACAGGAACGTGAATTTACACACAAGATTTATGGCTACGACAATAATCCGAGAGCAAACGAAATTGCTACTCATAATGTCAAGGCTGCAGGAGTAAGCAAAGACGTTATTCTGAAAATCCAGCCGTTCCAACAGTTCGAACAGCCAAAGGAAAAAAGTATTATTATCACCAATCCTCCGTATGGCGAACGTATCTCTTCCGGAGATTTGCTGGAACTGTATAAAATGATCGGTGAACGTCTGAAACACGCCTTCACCGGTAACGATGCATGGATCTTGAGTTATCGGGATGAATGTTTCGACCAGATCGGTCTGAAAGCTTCAGTCAAGATTCCTTTGTTCAATGGTGCACTGGAATGCCAGTTCCGTCAATATCAGCTTTTTGACGGTAAATACAAGGCTTTCCGTAGCGAAAACGCAGGAAAAGACTTTAAGCCCAGACGCAACACAGACTCTCCGCGTCCCAAAACACGTTCATTCTCGCGCGACGGAGAACAGAAGAGTTTCCGTAAAAAAGAAGACCGTCCGTCCGGTTCCCGTAAAAACGAAGGCTTCCGCAAAGAAGAAGGCTTCCGCGGACGCAAGGCTGGTGACGGAAAAGAATTCACGCGCGAACGCCGTAACGAGTTCCGGTTCAAAGACGAATCAAAGCCACGCACACCACGTCCTTCCACAGACGACGGACGCCCGAAACAGGCTCCCGGTCCACGCTACATGCATAGCCGCCGCAAACCGGAAATCGAGAGAGAAAACAATGAATCAATGGATAAACAATAATTACCGCTCAATCAAACAATGAAACGCGTATTCTTACTTGTATGCCTATTCTGTATGACAGCAACAGCTAGCTTCGCACAAGAAAAGAAATCCTATACCCTGGAAGATGTCATTCCGGGAGGAAACAATTACTTCAACCTGGTTCCGAAAAATATACCGGGAATGCAGTGGTGGGGAGACGTTTGTGTACGTACAGATGTAGAAAATATCGTAACCATCAATGTCCGCAATGGAAAAGAAACTGTACTGGTAACACTTGATGAAGTAAACGAAGCACTTCTCAATGGAGAAAAACCTTTTCAGCCAACTCAGGAACTGAAACAGCTCCGTACACTGATGGGAGCTTCTCTGCCCTGGGGAAATCAGAAAGTAATTACATTCCGTCAGGGAAACTATATGATATGGTATGATTTCGGTCAGAAAAAGATCAGCAACCTGTTCCGCCTGAACGAAAAAGCTGCCAATCTGGACTTCTGCAAGGAGAATGGCTACGTAGCCTATACCGTGGGAAGCAATCTTTGCATCGCACATGAAGGAGAAAAGGATTTGCAGATCAATCCTGACGAAAAGAAAGCAGATCCGATGGATATCGTATACGGACAGGCTGTTCACCGCAACGAATTCGGAATCTATAAAGGTACATTCTGGAGCCCGAAAGGAAACTGTCTGGCTTTCTATCGCATGGATCAAAGCATGGTAACTGCTTATCCGCAGGTTAATACCACTACTCGCATTGCAACCCTTGAGCCGGACAAATATCCGATGGCAGGAATGACCAGCCATAAGGTAACCGTAGGAGTATATCATATTCAGAGCGGAAAAACAGTTTATCTGCAGGCCGGAGACCCGACAGACCGTTACTTTACCAATATCAGCTGGTCTCCTGATGAAAAGAGCATCTATGTTATCGAACTGAACCGTGACCAGAATCATTCACAACTGGTACGCTACAATGCAGAAACCGGTGCCAAGGAAGCTATGCTGGTTGAAGAAACTCATCCCAAATATGTAGAGCCACAACATCCCATCGTATTCCTTCCCTGGGATAGCAACCAGTTCATCTACTGGAGCCAGCGCGATGGTTTCCATCACCTGTACCTTTATAATAAGGAAGGACAGCTGATCAAACAGCTGACACAAGGAGACTGGCTGGTTCAGGACATTCTGGGATTTAACACAGCCCGCAAAGAAATGATCATTGCGAGTACGGAAATCTCACCTCTGCAAACCAATATCTTCAGTCTGAATGTAAAGACAGGCAAACGCACACTGCTTGGCCAGCAGGACGGAACACACTCAGCACGTCTCTCTGCCAGCGGAACTTACCTGATTGACAACTTTACATCATTCAATGTTCCCCGTGAAATCAGCATTCTGCCAACCAACGGAAAGACCGGAGTCAACCTGCTGACAGCTACTGATCCGATGAAAGAACAGTATAATCTCCCGGAAATCACACTGGGTACTATCAAGGCAGCCGACGGAAAGACAGATCTTTATTATCGTCTCATCAAACCGGTCAACTTCGATCCTAACAAGAAATATCCCGCCATTATCTATGTATATGGAGGACCGCACGCTCAGCTGATCCACAACAACCGTTTCTATGATGCACGGGGATGGGATCTGTACATGGCTCAGAAGGGATATGTCATGCTGACCGTAGACAGCCGTGGAAGTGATAACCGCGGACTGGAATTTGAGAACTGCACATTCCGTCAGTTAGGTGTGGAAGAAATGAAAGATCAGGTAGAAGGAGCTAAGTTCCTCCAGTCACTGCCTTATGTAAATGCAGATAAGATCGGTGTACACGGATGGAGTTTCGGTGGATTCATGACTACTAACCTGATGCTCACTTACCCCGAAATCTTCAAGGTAGGTGTAGCCGGCGGACCGGTTATCGACTGGCAGTACTACGAAGTGATGTACGGTGAACGCTACATGGACACTCCGCAGACCAATCCGGAAGGCTACAAGAACTCAAACCTGAAGCTGAAAGCCGGAAATCTGAAAGGACGTCTGGAAGTGATCATCGGTGGAGCAGACCCCACCTGTGTGCCTCAGCACAGCTATACTTTCCTGCGTGCCTGCATTGATGCCGGAACGCATCCCGATTTCTTTGTCTATCCAGAAGACGGGCACAACATGATGGGACGCGACCGTGTACATCTGCACGAGCACATCACCCGCTACTTTGAAGATCATCTGAAGTAAAGCAAAACAAGAAAAGTCAAACCCATAATAACAAAACGAATTATGAAACTCTTATTGTTAGGCTCCGGGGGCCGCGAACATGCACTGGCATGGAAGATTGCACAAAGCCCTAAAATAGAGAAACTATACATTGCACCGGGAAATGCCGGTACACGTGAAGTGGGCGAAAACGTAGCTATCAAGGCTGACGATTTCGATGCCATCAAGCAATTCACTCTCGACAACGATATCCAGATGGTGGTTGTAGGTCCGGAAGATCCGCTGGTAAAAGGAATCTACGACTATTTCCGCAACGATGAAGCGTTGAAAAACATTCCGGTCATCGGTCCTTCAAAAGCAGGTGCCGTACTGGAAGGAAGCAAGGAATTCGCCAAAGGATTCATGCAGCGTCATCACATCCCGACCGCAGGATACAAGAGCATCACAGCCGACAACCTGGAAGAAGGACTGGCTTATCTGGAAACTCTTCAGGCACCCTACGTGCTGAAAGCCGACGGACTGTGCGCCGGAAAAGGCGTACTGATTCTCCCGACTCTGGAAGAAGCCAAGAAAGAACTGAAAGAAATGCTGGGCGGCATGTTCGGAAATGCTTCTGCAACAGTTGTGATTGAAGAATTCCTGAGCGGAATTGAATGCTCCGTATTCGTACTTACCGACGGCAAGAGCTATAAGATCCTGCCCGAAGCCAAAGACTACAAACGTATCGGTGAAGGCGACAAAGGACTGAACACCGGAGGTATGGGTTCTGTATCTCCCGTGCCGTTTGCCGACAAGGAATGGATGCAGAAAGTAGAAGACCGCATCATCCGTCCTACAGTTGAAGGACTGGCAGCTGAAGGCATTGACTACAAAGGATTCATCTTCTTCGGACTGATCAATGTGAAGGGTGATCCGATGGTCATCGAATACAATGTCCGTATGGGTGATCCCGAAACGGAAAGCGTCATGCTGCGTATCAAGAGTGATCTTGTAGATCTGTTTGAAGGCGTAGCTGCAGGCAATCTCCACAAAAAGGAACTGGAAATTGATCCCCGCTCAGCAGTATGCGTCATGCTCGTATCAGGCGGCTATCCGGAAGCTTACGGAAAAGGTTATCCCATTAGCGGTATTGAAGAAGCCAAAGCCGGAGGCAGCATCGTATTCCATGCAGGAACAGCTGTTAAAGACGGACAGATCGTGACATCCGGAGGACGTGTCATCGCAGTCAGCTCATATGGAGCCGACAAGGCAGAAGCCCTGGCACAGTCATTCTGCAATGCCGGAAAGATCAGCTTCGAAAAGAAATATTTCCGTTCTGATATCGGATTCGACCTCTAATCATCCGACAATGGCAATAAGAAACAGATTTCAATATGAAGTGGCAACGGGAAGAATGACGCTTCCTATTGCCATTCTCATTGCATTACTGGTTTGGGGGAGCACTTGCAGAGAATGGACCGAACTGGTTTCAATGGCTCTTTGTGCAGCAGGCACTTATCTTCTCATTGAGCTGAATACTACTTTTGCCCTTATCCATACACGCACCACCCTTCCCTCGGCCCTGTTTCTGACACTTTATGCCTTCTGTCCTTTTCTCCATGCCTACACACCGGCAGTCTGGCTTCCGGTTCTCTTTTTGGGCATTCTGTTTGCCCTGTTTCAGAGTTACGAAGCCTTTTATGCCTCTACCCCTGTGTACCATGCCTTTCTGTTGCTCGGACTAGGAAGTCTGGCCATTCCTCCCGTGCTTTATCTTATTCCTCTTATATATATTGCAATGGGAGATCTGCGCTCCTTCAGTGCACGCACTTTTTTTGCCGGACTGGTAGGAATTGCTACCCCTTACCTGTTTCTGCTCAGCTATCATCTGTATTTGGGAAATCTGGAATCTGCCTGTGATACCCTTCTCTCCTCATTCCGCCCCATGCCGATTGATTACAGCATACTCAATCTGGAACAGGCCGTTTCAGGCGGCATTGTCCTGCTGATCATACTTATTTGCAGCGTTCGTAGCCTCATGGCAACCTATCAGGAAAAGGTACAGACCCGTATCATGCTCCGCACCTTGCTGATTCTGGAAGCAGGTATCCTGCTGCTTTTACTGCTTCAGCCTCATCTGTTCAATGCACTGTTCCCGCTACTGATTGCCTTGGGAGCCTTGCCTTGCGGACATCTCTTTGCTCAGACATATAATCGTTTCACCCGTATATTCTTCGGCACAGCACTGCTTCTGATTCTGATGCTGGGCTTGTTTAACTTATGGATGCATTTATTCAGTTTCTGACCGAGTGGGGCTATTGGGGAATGTTTCTCTCCGCTTTCCTCGCCGGTACCATTCTGCCTTTCAGTTCCGAAGCCGTCATGCTGGCCTGTGTCGGTCTGGGACTTGATCCGGTTCTGTCCACACTAGCCACCACTGCTGGAAATGCCCTCGGCGGACTGACCTGTTACTGGATCGGTCACCTGGGAAAAATGGAATGGATTGAAAAATATTTCCGGGTAGATCATAAACAGTTGGAGAAAGCCACACGCTTTATTCACGGACGCGGCTCCTGGATGGCCTTTTTCTCTTTTCTGCCCATCATCGGCGATGCTGTCCTGATTGCCCTCGGCCTGATGCGTGCCAATGTATGGATCGTCACTTTCTCAATGACCCTCGGAAAACTGGCCCGCTATGCCATTCTTGTTGCCACGACCACTGAACTGTTTCTCTAAAAACAACCAATAATGAAAGAAAGAACCCTCGAAAAGACAGCCGACGGAAGCTATACCCTCTTTGTTCCGGAAATGGACGAACATTATCATTCCGTTAAAGGTGCACGGACTGAATCAGAACATATCTTTATCAACATGGGATTGAAACAAAGTCCTGCTGCTGCACCTCATGTACTTGAGATCGGTTTCGGAACAGGTCTCAACGCTTTTCTGACTCTGCTGGAAGCTGAAACAAGCGGACGCGACATCCGTTTCACAACTCTGGAACGCTACCCATTGCCCGAAGATCTCATCCGCCAGATGAATTATCCCGAACAGATCGCTCCTCAGCGCAGTGAGGCATTCTACAGTCTTCATCGTGCTGCATGGAATGTCCCTGTACAGATAACTCCCCATTTCACCCTCTGCAAAATAGAAACTGACTTCACCACCTGGCAGACCGATGAACGCTTTGATGTAATTTATTTCGATGCCTTCGCTCCCGAGAAACAACCCGAAATGTGGAGCCAGTCTCTGTTTGATCATCTGTATGCTTTACTCCGGCCTGCCGGTATCCTCACAACTTATTGTGCCAAAGGTGTCATCCGCCGGATGCTCCAGTCTTCCGGTTTCCACGTGGAACGTCTTCCGGGACCTCCGGGTGGGAAACGTGAGATTCTGCGTGCAAGTAAGGTTGAACCCCGTCCTTAAAAAAAGCCTTCCAAGTTTTAAAAAAACGCTTCGGCGTACACGAGAAAAGGCTTCGATGTTTTGATGAAAAGACTTCGACGTTTTCCAGACGTACTTTCTATCAGTTTTTTCATATTCACCTTCCCTCCTTTTCGTGAAAAAACATTTAAAAGTCTTTTCTCTTTCTTCAGAAATGTTTCTAAAAATCTTTTTCGTTTTTGTCAAATTAACGCAAAACTATTGTAAAAGCATACATATTTTCACAATTTGTCGATTTTGTCGTTAAAATGTATTGATTGACAAACCAAATCAAGCTATTCATGCCTATGTTTGCTCTTGCCGAGGCGGAAGAGGAAAGGCAAAATCCTCAAAACGATTCGGTGCTTGAAAACTTGAATAACTTTGAAAACGAAACTTGTTAACTTGAATTTTGAGGATATATCTGCAAATATAAGGAAAAGATTTTACTTATTAAAACTGGAATATTAACTTTTTAAAACTTGGATTTACTTATGAAAAAGAAATTCATTGCAGTGTCAGTACTGATTTGCGCATTGGCACTGGGTTCAACGACACTTACTTCTTGTGTTGACGACAACGAATCAGCATCAGTTACCGCTATCCGTGATGCAAAAGCTGCTCAGTTAAATGCATTGGCAAACTATCAGCAAGCTCAGGCTGACGCTGAAAAGATTATTTCTGAAGCTAAGGCCGCTATTAAAAATGCAGAAGCTAAGGCAAAAGAGATTCAAAATGAAATAGATTCTCTGAAACTTGAAAAGAAAAAAGCTACAATAGCTACAGAAATTGAAGCAGCCCAAGCTAAAGCAGAAGCTGCATTAATATTACAAAAAGCAGCCTTAGAAAAGGCAAAAGCAGAATTGCTTCAAGCTTCAGATGCAGTTGATTTAGCTACTAAATGGAGAATAAATAACCTTGTTGCTGCAGCTGATGCAATTATGAATGGAGGTGTATATACACTTTATACTGGTGATATAATTGTAAATCCTGATGGTTCAATATCCTCCTCAGGAAATAGTAAACAAGAGATCACTATTGCCCCAACTGCTTCAATCACTGGATTAAATACAGAGTTACTTTCCCAAAAAGCTGCAAGAGTAAATGCTGAATACGATTTGACAGATACAAAATTAAAAATTGCTGAATACGTAAGAAAAGAAAAAATTAAATTAGCAGTAGACCAAGCTTTACTCGCAGAATATCAGAAATACAGCAATACAGATAAAGAAACTGCAGAAAAAGCTGCCAATGAAGCTAAAGCCCAACTTAATGGTTTACAAGAAACATTGGATCAGGCAATAGCTACAGAGAAAGCAGAAGCTACAAAAATTGCTAATGCACATACTGCTATTTCAGCAACAGAAGTAGAGAAGTTTTTTGAAAATACAGACAACAATAATAAATATGGTGAAAATGGCTCCACTCCTGTCATAGCTAGAGAATATCCTAAGGCAGAAACTGTAACTGTTACATTTGATGATGGTACAATAGGGGATGCAACACCTGACTACACTTGGGATGGAACTTATACCCCAATTTATAATGGATCTGGTGATGTCATTGGTTACAATAAGAACACCAATAGAGCAAAAGAACAAATAATCGTTGACGAAGAAGCACTTGCAGCAGAAGTTACAAAAGCTGCAAGAGATTTGGATGTAGCTCAAACCAATTACGATGCAGCTGTAAAAGTCCAAACTGAAGGTTTGAAAGATGCAGCTCTGGTAAAAGATGCTCCAGGTTATCAAGCAAGGGATTTCAATAATGACTCAGGCTTAGATCTTACTACTGCTACTTATAAAGATTTGAAAGACGCTACAGCAGCTGCCCAGAAGGCTTATGACAAAGAAGCAACCCAAGCCAATAGAAATGCATTGGATCGCGCAGAAGCAGACGAAGCTACTTATGTTGCTTATTTTGATGTAGACGATACAGCATTGGAAAATGCTAAAGAAGCTAAAGCAGCAATTGATGCACTTAATACTCTCTTAACTGGTGATGCATTCAAGGCTTATACTGCTGCATACGAGGCTTATATTGCAGCTCACGATGCTAATGTTGCTTCTGCTACTGCCACTTTGAAAGCACAACATAACTATGATGTTCAAGATGATCTTGCTACAACATTGGCTAATGTAGCTGCTGGATATACTGATTGGGCAGAAAAAATCAATACAAAAGAAAAAGCGATTAATACAGCTGAGAAGAAAATTGCTAATATGACTGATAACGGTACAACTACAGGTGGTTATACTGAGGCTTCTCGTCAGGCTTATATCGATGCTTTGGATGTTGAAATTGCTCGCCTTGAAAAGGAAATCTCTATCAAACAGGCTCAGTATGACAGCTATATGAGTCAGGTTGAAGCCCTTATCAACGGTGAAGAAACTCCAGAAGTTCCTGAAACTCCGGAAGAAGGTGGCGAAGAAACTCCTGCTGAATAAGCAAAGGTCTCTTGAAACAAGATGCTAATAGCAAAAAGTTTATAATCCGAAGGAAGGAGGAGCAATCCTCCTTTCCCGAAGGATAAACCCAACAACAAAACAGAAGAATATGAAAATCAATAAACTTTTAATATTAGCCGCACTCCCGATGATTGGACTTACAGCCAATGCCCAGGATAAAGGTCCGCAAAAGAATGACTTTACCGTGGCAGCAACCGTAAGTTATAACAATACAGTAATGCAGAATGCTGCCGTAGGCACTCTGCCCAGCTACAATGGTTTCCAGGCTCAGTCAACCAACTGGAATGACAAGTCTCTACAAGTGGGAATCGAAGGTGGCTGGTTCTTCCTCGACGAATGGAAACTGGTATTGGGAGGAGGCATGAGTATCACCAAGCATCCGGGTTATTCGGGCGTGCCGGGAACTGCCGACAGCGACGAATCATTCGAATGGGGTGATGTTCCAAGCTACGGCGCTGTAGCCGATCAGAACTTCGTGCAATTCAATGTTTACACAGGAGTTGATCGCTACTTCAAGACGAAAGTCGACGGTCTGTATCTCTATGCCGGAGCACGCGTAGGTTACGCCTACGGACGTAACATCTCATTCACCGACGATGAGTACAACATGGGTAAATCAGTTGGCGAAGCGTTCAACGTACGCGGAGCACTGACCGGAGGTGTAGAATATTACATCACAGACGGCCTGTTCGTAGGTGCACAGGTTGACCCGTTTGCTTACACCTACAACCGCAGCTTGATCAAGCCGCAAGAGGGACTGAGCAACCTCGATGCCAATAGTCATAACTATTCCATCCTGGCAGCCCCGACAATTAAAATTGGATTCAAGTTTTAATAGATACACGTAGAGTACTATTAAGGGGGAAGGCTCTGTCGGGAGACAGGGCCTTCATTCATTTTTCCTTCTTCCTAATCTGACGAAACTTCGGATTCTTGCTTTCAGACTTCGGAAAGATTTTGTAGCTTTGCGAAGAATACTCTATCTAATATCTGAATATATGTGTATAAAAAAATATCTTTTCCTGCTTCTGGCGGTGCTGTCACTTGCTTCATGTGCCGGAAACGGGAATAATGACAAGCGGCAGACTCTGACCGTAACTATCGAACCGCTCCGCTATTTCACGGAAGCTATTGCCGGGGATAAATTCAATATTGTCAGCATGGTACCCGAAGGAAGCAATCCTGAAACGTATGACCCTACCCCGCAACAGCTGGTGAAACTGGCCAAGAGTAAGGCATACCTGCAAATCGGACACATCGGATTCGAACAGGCATGGATCAAAAAGTTACAGGCGAATACACCGAACCTGCCGTTCTACGATATGTCGGAAGGCATTGATCTGATTCATGAAATCAACGGACATACGCACGGAAAGGAAGACAAGCACGCACATGGTGTGGAACCGCACATCTGGAACTCCACACGGAATGCGGCTATCCTGGCTGAGAATATCTATAAAGTTCTGTGTGAACTGGATCCGGCCAGCGAATCTTATTTTCATCAGAGACTGGACAGTCTGGAAAAAGAAATACAGACTACTGACAAGGAAGTACAGGAACTGATGGAGCATGCCGACCAGGCTTTCCTGATTTATCATCCGGCACTGAGTTATTTTGCCAAAGATTACGGAGTGAAACAGATCAGCATCGAAGAAGGAGGAAAAGAACCTTCACCGGCTCACCTGCAGGAACTGATCAGAACCTGCCGCGAAAATCAGGTGCGGATCATCTTCGTACAGCAGGAGTTTGACGTGCGCAATGCGGAACTTATTGCCAAGGAGCTGGGCGTGCAGGTTGTTTCCATCAATCCGCTCAGCTACCACTGGAAGGAAGAAATGCTCAAGGTGGCACGGGCTTTGTCGAACCCTGACAAGAACAGCGGCGTATGAAAACACCGATCCTGCAAATGACCGGCATCTCTGCCGCTTACGACAACAAAACAGTTCTGGAGAACATCAACCTGACAGTGTTCGAACGGGATTTCCTCGGTGTCATCGGACCCAACGGAGGAGGAAAGACCACTCTCATCAAGGTGATGCTGGGCTTGCTGAATCCCACTGCCGGCAAGGTGACTTTTTATCAGGAAGGAAAAGAGGTACCCGAAATCAGCATGGGCTACCTGCCTCAGTATAATTCCATCGACAAGAAATTCCCAATCTCGGTCTACGAGGTCGTGCTTTCGGGACTAAACCGGCAGAAATCACTTTTCCGGTCGTTCTCGCCTGCTCAGCATGAACAGGTGAAACAGGTCATTGCACGCATGGGACTGGAAGGACTGGAGAAAAGAGCAATCGGACAACTGAGCGGCGGACAGCTGCAACGGGCTTTACTGGGACGGGCACTCGTCTCCAATCCGCAGGTTCTGATTCTGGATGAACCCAATACCTATATCGACAAGCGTTTCGAAGCGAAGTTATATTCTCTGCTGGAAGAAATCAACCGCGAGCGGGCCATCGTACTGGTGAGCCACGACATCGGTACCGTCCTGCAAAATGTAAAGAGTATTGCCTGTGTCAACGGCACACTCGACTACCATCCCGACACGGAGGTGCCTGCGGAATGGCTGGAAGAACACTTCGGATGCCCCATCGAACTGCTCGGCCACGGGAATCTGCCCCACAGAGTCCTGAAATGCCATCACCACTGATTTCTTTGAAAACTTTAAGACGCGTGAACCTCGCTGGAAGTAAATTCTTTACTATCTTTGCCGCATTGAATGTTAATGAAATAACAAAATGAAGCAACAGTACAACAAGATTAACAATCTGGTGGGTTGGATCACGTTTGTCATTGCAGCTTTCACTTACTGCATGACCATCGAACCGACTGCCAGCTTCTGGGACTGCCCCGAGTTTATCACGACCGGGTACAAGCTGGAGGTGGGACATCCGCCCGGCGCACCTTTCTTCATGCTGACAGCTAACCTGTTCAGCCAGTTTGCCAGCGATCCTTCACAAGTGGCCATGATGGTAAATATCATGAGCGCACTGATGAGTGCGGCATGTATTCTCTTCCTTTTCTGGAGTATTACGCACCTGACACGGAAGCTCATCTGCCCGGATCTGGACCAGCTGACCAAAGGAAAACTGATCTCAATCATGGGAGCAGGCGTTGTCGGAGCACTGGCCTACACATGGAGTGATACATTCTGGTTCAGTGCCGTCGAAGGAGAAGTATATGCTTACTCAAGCCTGTTCACGGCCATCGTATTCTGGCTGATCCTGAAATGGGAAAACCGCGCCGACGAACCTCACAGCGACCGCTGGCTGATCCTGATCGCTTACCTGACAGGACTTTCCATCGGTGTTCACCTGCTGAACCTGCTGTGTATTCCCGCCATCGTACTGGTGTACTATTATAAAAAACACCCGCAGGCCAATCTCAAAGGAAGTCTGCTGGCACTTGTCGGCTCCATGATCCTGGTAGCAGCCGTACTTTACGGTATCGTTCCGGGCATCGTGAAAGTAGGCGGATGGTTCGAACTGCTCTTTGTCAACAGCTTCGGCATGCCGTTCAACACGGGAGTCATCGTCTACCTGGCTGTTCTGGTTGCCTCACTCGTATGGGGTGTCTATGAAAGCTACACGCAGAAGAGCCGCAAGCGCATGAACATCTCGTTCCTGCTCACCCTGTCTCTTATACACATCTGACGCTGCCGACGAGCG
>ENA-OXQK01000115-OXQK01000115.1-human-gut-metagenome-genome-assembly--contig:-NODE-115-length-24381-cov-12.5623_pt1 | contig 24381 bp, 16 predicted proteins | sample MGYA00249582_ERZ652563 | MGnify/ENA primary metagenome ERZ652563 (study PRJEB26925, sample SAMN05826493) | human gut metagenome | biome: ENVO:2100002; feature: ENVO:00000062; material: ENVO:00002003... | reverse complement strand
TGTAGTACAACAGTAAGACGATTACTCATGCCCATAGGGGGTGCTGAGTAGTTACGATGCCAACCTTTAGCGTTAATAATGTGTTAAAAACACCCCATAACCCATTATAATAGAGATTCTTATATTTCTAGCATGCGCTGTATATACAAAGTTCTTTTTACTAGGGTTCACCCCAGAGCCGAAAAGGTGAATGCTTGGGGCAAGTGTTCACCCCGCTGTTCACCATTTGGTAACTATCGGCAAAGATACGACAAAAGGCTTCCTGTTTTATTTCAAGCAATGTTCGTTCATTGGCATTGGGGTTGTTGCATTATCCACTTCCTGTAAGAGGGTGTGTCATAAGTCTGGATAATAGTTGGTGTATAACAGTTGACTACCGCATGCACAACAGGTGTTGTGCATGCGCATATCAGCTGTTATGCAAGCGCACAACAGCTGTTGTGCGACCGAAGATACTGACTGTCTCAACAACATATCCTATCTCTTCCAACAACTTATTCTGTCTCTTCCAACAACATATCCTATCTCTTCAAGCAACATATTCTATCTCTTTCAACAAATAGAAGAGGGTGAATCATAAACTTATGACACATCCTCTTTCAATTTGACTTGAATAGAACGCAAACCAGCGTTTTACATGGTAAAGGTCTTGAAAATCCCCTCACTCTGAGGAATTTCCGAACGCATATCAAGGCTAAGCCTATCTACAACCTTTGCACCCCACTTGTATTGTTTCTGCTTCTCGCAAATGTCCTCGCCCAAACTCCAGTAGAATTTGAGCATTTCCGTATTCACTTTGACAGCAGCTTTAAGTTGTGCCATGCGGAAACGTTTCTTCAGGTCAGACAATCACTTCACATAGTTCTTGTCTGCCATGAAGGAGTCGCTATTCACGAACTGCGGTATATTATCTTTATTTTTCATATCATTACCTTTTTTTGAAATCCTTAGTTTCCTTTATATCAGAAAGTGTTTCTTCAATATCTTCAAATTGTAGGCAACTGGCTCTGTATGTTTTCAGGCATGAGCTTAGACATCTTTCTTGTAATTGTGCAACAAGTTATTGCACATTTACTTCGTCTAATTTGGCAACAGCTTGCTGCCAAATTGTAAGTTGCTCATTATAAAACTGATACCATTGTCTGATATACTTCAAGTTTCTGTATGAAAGCCCTTTCATATCTGGGAACTCTGCCACAACTTGTGGAAAGTTTACTCTAACAATCCCAACTCTTTCAGATAGCCCTCAATCTCCTTGTCAAGGTCAGCACGTTTGGCCTCCAGGTCCTTGATTGCCACGTAGTTTGTTTGCAACTTCTCAAAGTTTGTCAAGAAATTTCTGTTGTAATTCTTCGCTCATATCGTTATTTCTTTTTTATATTCAATGATTCACTGACATTGATATATTTTTCGTCTTTATCTGTTATATACTGATGGCTGTACTTTCCTTTTCCCTCATTTAGGATTATTACACCATTCCAAAAGGATGTCGGACTTATGGCATAGCTTGGGTCTAAACAGAATATTTTCTTGACACCGTCTTTTTGTTCTTCATACCCAATAGCAAGTACAGCATGAGCGCCACCTTTAAAAGACAGAGCGGTAATCAAAGGCGTGTCGCTATCTATTGCAGTCCTAAGTTCTTCTACAAAAGAAGTTTGGTCTGATAAAGATGCTGTATATTGAAGAGGCGAAGATGTAACCTCTTTAGCAAAAGAATGGGATAGCTTTTCTTTTATTTCGGAAAAATAAAATCCATCACGGCACAGTCCTTCTGTCACAAAGAACTCTTTGAAAAGTCTCCCTTTTGCGGTATTTCCCTTAAATGTTGTTTTCAAGTTGACAACTTGATTACGAGTAAGAACCTTTAGTATGAGCAGGTTCATCATCATGGAATATACGGCAAAGCCCCATCCATTTCTCCTTGTTGTAAATGGACAGGTTGCCACTTGCGGTTAAATACGCTAACACCCGAAGCCGTTATATCTAAATCTTTAATAATCTTAATCATTGTCACTTTGTTATTCCCAACTGCCAAGACTCTCGGTAGATATAGACCTTGACTTTACTGTGGATTGCGACCGAGAATCCATGCTCTCCATTCGCCAAGAAGTGAATAACGAGATTCTACGCTATATGGAGTCGGATGGTTCTCGAATCTGGTGCTGTGCTCGTCATCAATGATGCTTTTCTCTTATTCTTCTGCCAGTTCTTTCATCGCATCGTTTAATGTGTTGAAAAGAACGTTGATGTTTTCTTCTTCATTCTTGCATGCCTCCTTGAAGAGGGCAACAGGATCTTCGGTGCTGCTCTTGAGCGGAGTCTCGTTGAGCAGGATGTTGACATTGTTCAGCAACATGCCGTGAAGGGTAGGCATGTGGAGCTGGTGCTGTTCGCCCTCCTTGCTGCCACACTTCAGTCCGGCTGCGTATGCCTTTACGATGATGCGGACCAGAAGATGGATGGCCATCGGCTCGTCGGCGAGACTGATGAGAATGCCGTGGGTATAATCGCGTACATGCTCTTCAAGAGTGGTAAACTTGCCTTGAAGAAGCCAGGTGAAGTTACGCTTGTATTCAGACTCCATCGCCTTGTAAAGCTGGTTCGATTTGCAGGCTATGCGCAGGTAGTCGAGCATGGTTGGCTCAAAGGTCGGGTCAGCCTGTTTCATGCTGTCGAAATTCTTCTTCATGCGCTCGTTGGCTTCCTCGGCAGTCTTGTAGTTGAGGCGTACGAGGGTAGAGAACATGATGTCGAAGAAGTATTGGTTTACCTCGCCATAGTGCTCCAGCATCATCTGCTTGATCTGTTTCGGGTCGTTCTTCTTGCTGAAGTCATTGCCTTCGATGGTAGCATCGATGATGCCACGTGCGTAAGCTTCGAAGAAACCTCTTACAAATGCAGCTACTGCCTGATAACTGTTGATTCTTTTGCTCATTTCTTGTCTGTGTTTATTGGGCTGTTCCTGTTTGGAAATAACAGCTTCTTATTCAAAAGTCTTAAATTCATACCCCTGTTCCATGAGCCATTCTATGGCCTGAGGGAGCGCTGTCTTCAGCTTTTCAATGCTCTTCAGCGAGTCGTGGAAGGTGATGATGCTGCCATTGCGGGCATATCGCTTCACATTGTTCACCACATCTTCTGCCGTCATCCATTTGGAATAGTCGCGCGTCACCACGTCCCACATGATGACCTTGTAAGTGCGGTGCAGCCACCAATACTCACTTGGTCGCATCCAGCCGTGAGGTGGACGGAAGAGATGGGCATGGATGATATCGTTCGCCTTATTGGTGTTGAGCACGTAGGAGATGACGCGGTGCTTGAAGGCACCGATATGATTGAATGTATGGTTGCCAACCTGATGACCCTCTGCCACAATCTGGTTGTAGAGGTCATGATGGCGCAATACATTCTCGCCTACCATAAAGAAAGTAGCCTTGATATTGTACTTTCTCAGGGTCTCTAAGATGAATGGAGTTGACTCTGGAATCGGACCGTCATCAAATGTAAGATAGACAGAATGGTCTTTCTTGTCCATTCTCCAGATGGCCTTTGGATATAACCATCTGAGCCATTTGGCTGGTTGCTCTATGAACATGGATAAAACAGGTTTATATGAATAATGAAAAGTTTGGTGTCGTGTTTCGCGACACCAAACTTTTTTCTATGTTTTACTGATTGCCTTCCGGCATTCTGCCACCTCTGCCATGATAGAGACGGTAGAGGTTGTTGAGCTGCTTCTCATACTTCTGCTCCAACTGTGGACTCACCATTCCGGCAGCCTCGCAGATGCTCTGCATGATCATGATCTGACGGATGCAGTCGTGCTCTGCCTGGAGGAAACGGTCGTTTGGCAGCGAGAGATAGTAGTTGAGGTATTGTGAAGCATTCTTCCAAACCGCTTCTATATATTCCTTGCCCTTGGCTTTCTGACCGGTCATCAGCCAGCCGCGAGCCATATCCAAGCCACCGCTCATGTAGTCGAGCGTAACATTGTAGGCAGGAATCTCGGTATCAGCCTTCTTCAGGATGTTGATAGCCTTCTGTTTCTTGCCTTCGGCGATGAGTTGGAGGGCTGTCTGGGCGAGCAGGCGACGGTGGGTATAACACATACGCATGGTTGTCTCGTCGATGTAGAGTCCCTTCTGCTTCAGGTTGCCGAACTTGAATCGGGTCATGATGTTGTGATAAGCCTTCTCTGTATCGAAGTTCTTGGCACCTGGCTTGTTGGTGGTGAACGGAGTGATACGGTTCACAAGTCCCTCCTGTACGAAGTTGTCACCGAGGTTCATATAGTTCTCTTCGCCTACGGTGAGTGCTACGTAGAGCGGACGGGTCCAGTTGCACTGTGCCAGCATTTCGAGCATCATGAGGTCGTTCTTGTAGAGTGCGCTCTTGCCGGCAAGAGAGATGACCATCTTGTCTGGAATAGAATCTGATGCCATCATCATGCCGCTCTTCTTTACAGCCTCCTTGTCGATGGTGACATAGAGGGTATCCGTAGGGATGAAGTGCATGTCAGGGTTCTTGCTGCGTACCCAGTTCTTCAGGATGTTCTTGAGCTCGAACGGTTCGTCACCAAACTGCTTCTTGGCATTCTCTGGATCCTGCTTGTAGAAGTCGAGAATCTGCTTCTTTGCCTCAGGTTCAACAGATACATATTCGTTGGTACCTGAACAGAAGTCGAGACGTGGCCAGGTGATTGGCACAGATGGTGAGTTGTATGCAGGACGCATCATCTGGTCGATATACCAGTCGGTCTGCAGGTAGCTCAGGTTACATACGCGGGCATCTGTTCCTACGCCTTCTACCTCCTGGTTGTACCAGAGTGGGAAGGTATCGTTATCACCATTGGTAAAGATGATAGGGTTTCCCTTCTCCTGGAGTGACATCAGGTAGTTCTGACCGAAGTCACGGCAGGTGTAACGGTTTGAGCGGTCGTGATCATCCCAGGTCTGTGAAGCCATCTGGATTGGTACGAGCAGGGTTACTACAGCTACGATGGCTGTTACGGCAGTACCGCTGAGCTTCATCTTGCGCTTCAGAATGTCGATGATGGCGAGTACGCCGAGACCGCACCAGATAGCATATGCATAGAATGAACCGGCGTAAGCATAGTCACGCTCACGTGGCTGCATCGGTGTCTGATTCAGGTAGATGACGATGGCAAGACCTGTCATGAAGAACAGGAAGAATACAATCCAGAACTGCTGGATTCCGATAGGGAGGAGCACTTCCTCTTCCTTGCCGTTCTTCATTACCTTCTTCTTGCGGGTATACCAAGCCTGCCAGAAAAGTCCGATGAGACCGAGAATCAGCGGCATGCAGTAGAATACATTGTGGCCCTTGTTCTCCTTCAGGTCGTCTGGCAATTTGCTCTGGTCGCCATAGAGTGAATCATCGATGAATGAGAAACCGGTAATCCAGTTTCCGTGCTCTGGCTCACCATTTCCCTGGATGTCGTTCTGACGGCCGGCAAAGTTCCACATGAAGTAGCGCCAGTACATGAAGTTGCACTGGTAAGAGAGGAAGAAGCGGATGTTGTCAAACTGTGACGGCATCTTCACCATCATACTCTCTCCGCAGCGGTCGTAAGGAATCTCTGTGCCTTCTACACCGCCCATCCAGTCTTCGTATGCCTGGGCATGAGCCGAACTGTACATACGAGGGAAGAGCATGTTCTGGGCATAGATATACTTATTCTTGTGACTTACTACGAAGTAAGAGTCCTTCTCATCAGCCGAAGCTTTCTCCTTGCGCTGGTAAACCGGTGCACCTTCTTTCATGACAGGCTTGCACATGTTGCCGTCTACTTCGAGGGCTACCTGTGATGTATAAGCCTGGCCATTGAACAGAGGGCGGTCGCCATACTGGTCGCGGCTCAGATAACTTCCCAGGGTAAAGATGTCCTCAGGAGAGTTCTGGTCCATAGGAGGGTTGGCAGAAGAACGGATTACGATGAGTGCGTAGCTGGAATAACCAATCATCAGCATCAGCATGCAGAGCAAGGCTGTATTCTTGACGCGTGCTGAGATGAGCGGCAGGAGCTGCATCTTCTTCTTGGCGATGCCTGTAGATTCGTCAACGCCTGTTACTACCTCCTGCTTGCGCTTGTAGCCGAGTACGAACCAGAGAATAACCAGCACGATGATGCCGGTAATGGCAGCAGTCCAGCCATATCCGTAGAATGGGATGCCGAGCATGCCGAAGCCGAGAACGAAGGCGATATTCTGCTTCTTCTCGTTCTTCTCAGAAGCATGGCAGGTTTCGTAGATACCCCAGATAACTGAGGCTACGAGACAGATGATGTATACGATTTCACCGGTATTGAACGGACAGCCGAGAGTGTTGACAAAGAACAGTTCGAACCAGCCGCCTACGGTGATGATACCTGGAACCACACCATACAGTACGGCTACCACTACGAGGAATGAAAGGAACAGCGCCAGGAGCGAGCCCTTGAGGTTGGCATGTGGCACCTTCTTGTAGTAATAAACCAATACGATGGCTGGGATACAGAGCAGGTTGAGTAGGTGGACACCGATACTCAAACCGGTCATATAGGCGATGAGCACAAGCCAACGATCGCTATGAGGCTCGTCAGCATGGTCTTCCCACTTCAGGATGAGCCAGAATACCACAGCGGTAAAGGCAGAAGAGAACGCATAAACCTCACCCTCGACAGCTGAGAACCAGAAGGTATCGCTGAAGGTGTAGATGAGTGCGCCCACCATACCGGATGCCTCGATGGCAATCAGCTTGCTGGTAGTCAGTTCTTTCCAGTCGCTGATGACGAGTCGGCGAGCCAGGTGGGTGATGGTCCAGAAGAGGAACATGATACAGACGGCGCTCAGCAGGGCGCTCATCGTGTTCACCATCTTGGCTACCTGGGTAGTGTCGCTGGCGAAATGTGTGAAGAAATTGCCTAAAAGCATGAAGAATGGTGCCCCAGGTGGGTGACCGATCTCCTGCTTGTAAGCAGTCGTAATAAACTCAGGACAGTCCCAGAAGCTGGCTGTCGGTTCAATTGTGGAACAATAAGTGAACGCCGCAATGATGAATGCGACCCATCCGAAGATATTGTCCACTAATCTGTACTGTTTCATTATTGTTTAAACTTTAATGTATTATATTTCTTTCTGAATGCTTTCTCTGTTTCTGAATGCTTTCTCTGTGCCTTTCAAAAAGGCACATTCCAATTGCAAAGATAATAAAAAGATGAGATAATATGGATTTTTGCACCTGTTTTTTAGGCATTATTATATAATAAGCCTATACATTTAAGAAATGCTCTTCCAGTTTCTCTCTCGGCATATCTGCCGTATCGTGGTAGTGGAGATGATGATTTACGCAGGCGATGTGCTTTACGTTATTGAGCACTTCGGCTACATCATGGCTTACGATGATAATGGCGCACTCCCGGTTGATCTGTTCCAGCATCTCGTACATCTGCTTCTGGAAACGGCGGTCGATGTAGGTGTTGGGCTCATCCAGTATCACTACATCGGGTTTCGAAACAATGGCGCGGGCGAGGAGTACTCGCTGCAGTTGTCCGCCGCTCAAGGCTGCGATATGGCGGTCTTTCAACTCCGTGAGCTGCATCTGTTCCAGACAGTCGAGTACCTGCTGGTGCTGTGCCTGGGTGTATCTGGAAAAGAGGCTCTTGGTCTTGCTGAGGCCGGAGAGTACCACTTCATAGACGGAGATAGGAAACTGTTTGTCGAGATGATTGTATTGGGGCAGATATCCCATGCTGATTTCCCTTACTTCCTCTCCGTCTTTATAAAAGCGGATGCTGCCGTCTGTGGGTTTCATCAGTCCCAGAATGAGGCGCATGAGAGTTGTCTTGCCACCACCGTTGGGACCGATGATGCCAAGATAATCGTCTTTGTAGACGGTGAGGTTGATATCGTGGAGCACCTCCTTGCCTTCATAGCCTGCAGAAAGATACTCGATTTTTATGATTGGAGTCATATTATTGTAGTTTTTACTTCCCAACAACGATTTTCTTGCCTTGTACCGCTGCTGCCGCTTCCTGCATCGCCCAGTTCCAGTCGCCCTGCAATGGATTGATATCCATTGGCTTGGTGTGGCTCTCGTTGATGAAGGTTGTGGTGTTGCGGTTGGCAAATTCTGCCTGTATCAGGCAGAACTTGATCTTTTCTTTTCTGGCTCTCTCTATGAGGCTCTTCAGCTGGGAGGCACTCGGCTCCCTGCCTTCTTCCTCTATGGCAAGCTGCTCCAGCTGGTAATCATGGGCAAAGTAGGTGAGGATAGGGTGATAGATCACAAACTTGCGTACCATCTCGGGATGATTCTTGAAACCCTCTCTGATGGTGCTGTCTCGCTTGTCGATGATCTTCAGCAGCGACAGATAGTTCTTCTCAAAGAACGGCTTGTTCTTGGGTTCCAGCTGGCAAAGCGCCTTGAGGATGTTGCTCGCGATGATGCGGGCATTCTGACAACTCATCCACACATGCGGGTCGATGTTGCCGCCCGGCGTCTTGGCAGGCTTGATGCCTGCGGATGTATCTATCACCTTCATATCTGGAGCATTATCCTGCAGCTTCTTCATCCAGGTCTGTTCGAAACCGATGCTTCCCACTTTCAGATAGAGGGCACTCCTGGAGAGTTCCATCATCTGCTGGGCATAAGGCTCGTAAGTTTCAGGATTGTTGCCGTTGGATACCATCACGTTGACATCCACCTTATCTCCGGCAATCTTATCAACGAAAAACTTGTAGGGAGGGATAGTTACGGTAACAGCAGGTTTGCCATCGCTGTTGGCGACAGATTCCTTTCCGTTACTTTCTGCGGTGTGGCCTTTCTGCTGGCTGCCTTTACAGCCCGCGAAAGCCACGCATAATATAATAAGGTATAAATACTTTCTCATAAGCAGTCAATCTATATGAATCAATTCTTTGTTTTCTTTGCAGCTTGTTTAAAAGATGAAACTGAGTCCGTAAACCAGCAGTACATATCTCAACACCTTTCCGATGGTGATGCTGATGACAGAAATCACGATGTTGGCTCTCGTCAGTCCCAAAACGATGGTGATGGCACTTCCCAACAGGGGCAGGAAGGCAAAGAATCCCATCCAGGCTCCTCTGTCGGCCATGAAATGCTGAGCCTTGTCAAGACTCTCTTTCTTTACATGCAGATATTTCTCTATCCATTCCAGCTTGCCCATCCGTCCTACGCCATAGTTGAACATAGAACCGAGCACATTGCCGATGCTTCCATACAGTACGAGCTGGATAGGTTCCAGTCCGGCAGCCTGTAAGCCCGACATGACCACCTCGCTGCTGAAGGGAAAGAAACTGCCGGCAAGGAAGGCTGATACCAGCATGCCCCAGTAGCCCCAGCTCATTAAGAAATCTATAATCCAACTCATAGTAATATGCTCTCTGGTACGAGTATGTTGTAAGCCATGATAAGTACCAGCATGATGAGCAGCAGGATGAAGGATATGTTGGTAAACTTACCTCTGGTGAATGTGATGAAATGGGCGATAAGCGGTGCTGTATTCACAATCAGGATGCCGCCCAGTTCCTGTATATGTTGAGGCTGGAGGACGATGAAGATGATGCAGGCAACCGATAACATGATAAACGTTTCGTAGATCATGCGGGTGCGTATCTTATCGCCGTAGCTGGTGCGTATGAAGTGGATGGAACCGATGATGGTGAGCAGGGTAACGAAACTCAGGTTCAGAATCTGATGGTCGGTAACCTGCGAATAATCAAATAGTTCGCTGTAGTTGATGAATTCGCAGAAGTGGTCAGCCAGCCCCTGTATGTTGTCGGTATAGAAGAAATAACCGGCTGCAAACCAATAGGGCACGATGAGACCTACCAGTGTTGCAAAGAATGTCTTTACGCTAAACGAGAGGGTAAACACCATCATCATGATCCATAGGATAGGCATGAAATAGCCTATCTGCACGAAAACCATCGATGCCAGACCGATGCAGGCAAAGGCGTAGAAAGTCCAGCCTGTAGAGCGTTTATCCTGATAGCAATTCCAGATAATGAGATAAAAGGCGATGAAACACATCGTCACAATACTGCTTTTTAAAGAGAGGTGGGGGAGTCCTGTCATCGTCAGTAATGCCAGAAAACTGCAAGATACCATTCGGCTGTAGGTACGCATCAGGGCATTACGGTTGTTCAGTTCCACCATCAGCAGGGTAGACATGGCTGTAAAAGCAAATTCTACCCAGATATTGGATACCAATAAACCTACTGCAACCCAAACCAGTGTGGCAAGGGTTGCAGTAATAGGTAAAGAGTAGCGGCTAGCCGCTACTTTATTTTGAAAAGTTTTCTTTCTTAACATCTAATTCAACATTAAAAAACTAAAGGTCCTGTCCGATATCAGAACGGAAGTACTTGTCGGTGAACTGGATCTTCTGTGCCTCAGCAAAGCTCTTCTTCAAGGCTTCTTCCTTGTCCTTGCCGTAGCTGCTTACGCAGATGACACGACCACCGTTGGTTACTACCTGACCATCCTTCATGGCTGTACCGGAGTGGAATACTACCGAACCTTCTACATCGTCGATGCCCTGGATAGGATAACCCTTCTTGTAAGCCTCAGGATAACCGCCGCTTACGAGCATCACGCAGACTGCAGCACGCTCATCAAACTCGATGCTGCGCTTGTCCAAATCGCCTGCTGCTACACCTTCGAAGAGATCCACGATGTCGCTCTTCAGACGGAGCATCACGCTCTCAGTCTCTGGATCACCCATACGGCAGTTGTACTCGATGACCATAGGCTCGCCTTCAACGTTGATCAGACCGAAGAAGATGAATCCCTTATAGTCGATGTTCTCCTCAGCAAGTCCCTCTACGGTAGGACGGATGATGCGCTCATCTACCTTCTGCATCCACTCCTTGGTAGCGAATGGTACAGGGGTAACGCTACCCATACCGCCGGTGTTCAGACCGGTATCGTGCTCGCCGATGCGCTTGTAATCCTTAGCCTCAGGCAGAATCTTGTAGTTCTTGCCGTCGGTCAATACGAATACAGAGCACTCGATGCCGCTCAGGAATTCCTCGATGACTACGCGTGCAGAAGCGTTGCCGAACATACCGCCGAGCATCTCCTTGAACTCTTTCTTAGCCTCTTCCAGGGTAGGGAGGATGAGAACGCCCTTACCGGCGCACAAACCGTCAGCCTTCAATACATAAGGAGCCTTCAGTGTCTCCAGGAATTTCAAGCCTTCCTCTACGTGCTCGCCGTCGAAAGTCTCATACTGGGCAGTAGGGATGTTGTGGCGCTTCATGAACTTCTTGGCGAAGTCCTTGCTGCCTTCCAATACGGCGCCAGCCTTTGATGGACCGATGACAGGGATGTTCTGGGTGCGAGGATCGTTCTTGAAGTCATCGTAAACACCCTTTACCAATGGGTCTTCCGGACCAACTACCACCATATCAACGCCATTTTCTACTGTGAAGTTCTTGAGCGCCTCAAAGTCGTCTGCCTTGATATCTACGTTCTCGCCGACATTCTGTGTACCGGCATTACCAGGAGCGATGAAGAGTTTCTCACACTTCTCGCTCTGAGCGATTTTCCATGCTAAGGCGTGCTCGCGGCCACCGCCTCCTAACAATAAAATTTTCATTTGCTGTAAGTTATTGTTTGTTATTTGATGTAGAAGTAAACTCCCCTTTTTCGGGGGATGTTTGCTCCTAGATATTTACTTGAGATAATCGAAGAAATAATTGCTGATGCGCTCATGTAGATGAGTGCTCTGATGACCTCTCATGTTGTGAGGCTCTCCAGGATAGACGAAGAAGTCTGGCTGGGTGCCTGCTGCGATGCAAGCCTTGAGGAAGGTGAGGCAGTGCTGTGGCACTACGGTCACATCGTTCAAGCCCTGGATAATCTGCAGCTTGCCCTTCAGGTTCTTTGCCTGATAGAGCAGAGAGGTCTTCCTGTAACCCTCTGGGTTGGTCTGTGGGGTGTCCATATAGCGCTCGCCATACATCACCTCGTACCAGTGCCAGTCGATTACCGGACCGCCTGCTACGCCTACCTTGAACACATCAGGGTGGTTGGTCATCAGTGAGATGGTCATGAATCCGCCGAAGCTCCAGCCGTGAACGCCAATCTTGTCAGCATCTACGTAAGGAAGCGTCTTCAGATATTCCACGCCCTTCATCTGGTCTTGCATCTCAATCTGTCCGAGCTGGCGGAAGGTAGCCTGCTCGAAAGCCTTGCCACGGTTCTCGCTTCCACGGTTGTCGAGGATGAAGAGCAGATAGCCCTTTTCTGCCATGTAGGTTTCCCAACCACGGCTAGAGTAGTTCCAGCGGGCATCTACGTTGTGGGCATGAGGACCACCATATACATATATAATGGTAGGATACTTCTTGTTTGGATTGAAGTTTACCGGCTTCACCATTCTCCAGTAGAGGTCAGTTTCGCCATCGGCAGCCTTGATGGAACCGCAGCTGTACTCAGGCACATTGTAGCCCTTCCAAGGGTTCTCGGCAGTGAAGTAAGCGGTGCGCTTGCCGTTCTCGGTGTTCACAAGAGCTATCTTGCGAGGCACGGTAGGAGTAGAGTAGTTGTCGAAGACATACTGTCCGTTCTCGCTCAAAGTAGCGCTGTGCCATCCCTTGCCGCAATCATCTACCAGCGTACGCTTGCCGGTTTTTGTATCTACGGCAAAGATGTTTCTCTGGATAGGCGATTTCTCGTTGGATGCGATGATGATACTCTTGCGCTTGCTGTTGAAGCCGAGCACTTCCATCACTTCCCATTTGCCGGAAGTCAACTGCTTGATTTCGAGCGATTCTGTGTTGCTTGCCATGCGGCTTCCGTGCTTGCCCAGGGTGCAGAGATAGAGGTGGTTGTAGCCATCCTTGCGGCTCTGCATGATAAAGCTGTTGCTGTCCCAAGGCAGGAACTGGATAGGGTGGCAAGGCTCCACGTATTTCTCGTCGGTCTCGCGATAGAGTTCGCCTGTCTTCTCGCCGTTTTCTGCATTGTAGGCAGTCAGACGGCAGTCGTTCTGGTCGCGGTTCAGTTCGAACATATAGATGGTCTTGCTATCCGGACTCCATGCGATGTTGGTAAAATAGCGGTCGGTTGGATCGCCAGCCTTCAGATAGACGGTCTTGCCGGTCATGCAGTCGAACACGCCTACGGTTACCTTGTGTGATGTCTCGCCAGTCATCGGATACTTGTCTGGTGCAGGAGTAGCAATGCAACTCTGTGTTTCAGGATGATTGAAACCGATTTCCGGGATGTCGACCTGCGGATAGTCGGTTACCATACTCTGGTCCATACGATAGAAGGCGAGCAGTTCGCCGTTCGGACTCCAGAAGGTTCCCTTGCTGATACCGAACTCATCGCGGTGAACACTCTGTCCATAAACAATTTCGCGGCTTCCGTCCTTTGAGAGCTGGAAATCGTGAGATTTCTTCTCTTTTGTTAAGGCGTTGCTGGTTACATCGAAGGTACGCACATAGAGGTTGCTGCCCTTCAGATAGGCGAAGGCGTTCTGCTGGGCATTAGCCTCCAGGAGGTTCTCGCCGTCAGCAAAATCCATCTCGCTCAGCAGCTTATGCTTCTTGAAGTCTATGGTATAAGTCTTGCTGCCGTTGCTCACCATCACGATGTTCTTGCCTGCAAACGGGAACAGAGCATTGTAGAGGGCTCTTACCTTGATGTCTTTGGTAGGAGCAATCCACTGGTTGATGTCATTGATGCCGAAGAGTTTGGTCTCCTTGCCTGTCGTCTTGTTGACGAGATAGCAAGCATCCACATCCTGGCGAACGAGTTCATTGCCCCACCAGGTGCACCAGCGATTCTTGGCTACCATGTTACGATAGTTGTTGCCGCCGAAGTTCAGGTCTTCCAATGTAAAGGTTTTCTCGCCTTTCTGAGCAGGAACCACGCCCTGAGCCTGTAAGTCGGTTGCATTCATAGCCATCATAATCATAGCAGCAAAAGATAATTTATAAATTGAATTCTTCAGATTCATTATATTCTTTACTTTACTTTATCGGGTTTACCACCCATGCGTCGTGAAACACGACGTATGGGTCGATATGTCTTTAATCCTCGTCGTCGAAGTCAACGCTGAAGTTCTTCTTGCCTCCGCGCTTGCCTCCGAAATCTCGGCCACCACGTTTGTCGCCCTTGAAGCCACCACGCTTGTCGCCTTTCTCGAAACGCTTTCCGTCGCGCTTGCTACCGAAGTCACGGCCACCCTTGCGGTCGCTCTTGAAGCTGCGGCTGCCACGCTTGTCATCGTCGTCATCATTGCGTCGACCGCCACCGATACGTGAACGACCGCCCTTATGGAACTCAGCACGCTTCTTCTCGAAGTCTTCCAGACGGTGAGTATGGAACTTGAAAGAACGGATATCGTCCTCCTCGTTTTCAGTCTCCTCGCTTACACGCTTCTTGAATTCACGCTCCTTCTTGAAACGGTGCTTCTGAGCCATCTCGCTCTTCTCGCGCTCAGTCTTCACAATACCGCCTTCAGAACGGAAGTCCTTCATCTTGCCGTCGAACATCACATACTTGCGGAATTCGCACTCCAAGCTTCCGTTGAATACAGGAATCTTGATAGATGGTTTCAGACCAATCTGCTCGAAGCACTCCTCGCGGTAGCTCAATACCCAAGCCTCGTTGCCGGCAAAAGCCTTCTTGAAGCGCTCACCTATCATCTTGTAGGTGTTCAGGAGGTTAGGGGTAGAGATGCGCTCACCGTATGGAGGGTTCATCACGATGATGCTCTTCTCTGCTGGCTGGGTGAAGTCCTTGAAATCAGCCTGTGAGATGGTGATGTCCTTGCTGAGACCGGCAGCACGAACGTTGAGATTAGCTGTATTGACAGCCTTCATGTCAACATCGTAACCATAGATATGGTGCTCGAACTCGCGCTCCTGAGAGTCGTCGTTATAAATCGTATCGAAGAGATTCTGGTCGAAATCGTTCCACTTCTCGAAGGCAAACTCTTTGCGGAATACACCTGGAGAGATGTTTCGGGCGATGAGGGCAGCTTCGATGGCGATGGTACCTGAACCACACATCGGGTCGATGAAATCGCATTCGCCCTTCCATCCGGTCATCAGAATCATACCTGCAGCGAGAACCTCGTTCAGAGGAGCCTCTACCTGCTCCTGGCGGTAGCCACGGCGGTGCAGACTCTCACCACTCGAATCGAGACTCAAGGTGGCATTGTCTTCTGCAATGTGGATGTTGAGGCGGATATCCGGGTTAGATACGCTGATATTTGGACGTGTACCCTGCTTCTCGCGGAACCAGTCAACAATCGCATCCTTTACCTTGTAGGTTACGAAGCGTGAGTTGCGGAACTCCTCTGAGTAGACTACTGAGTCAACAGAGAAAGTCTTCTTCACGTCTAAGATGTCATTCCACTTGATCTTCTGAATCTGATCATACACCTCTTCAGCGCTTCTAGCCTTGAAGTGCTTGATAGGCTTTAAGATACGGATGGCTGTGTGCAACTGGAAGTTAGCACGATACATCATTTCCTTGTCGCCTGTGAAAGACACCATGCGGCGACCGATCTGTACATTATTGGCACCCAACTGGGTGAGCTCTTCAGCCAAGACAGGCTCGAGGCCCATGAAGGTCTTGGCAATGAGTTCAAATTCCTGTTCCATTATTGAATTCTATATCTAATAAACTTTGTTTTTCTTTTTTATATTTCTTTGTTTTCGGTTTCATATCCTTGGTAACCCATACGTTGGCTCCCACTACGCAGCCTTCTCCGATGGTGATGCGACCGAGGATGGTGGCATTGGCGTAGACGATGACATCATTTTCGAGGATAGGGTGGCGAGGGATTCCCTTGATAGGGTTGCCGTCCTTATCGAGAGGGAAACTCTTGGCTCCGAGGGTTACACCCTGGTAGAGTTTCACATTGTCGCCGATGATGCAGGTAGCTCCAATCACCACACCCGTACCGTGGTCGATGGTGAAGTGCTTGCCGATGGTAGCCTCTGGGTTGATGTCAATACCGGTTTCCGAATGCGCCAGCTCAGTCATCATTCTAGGAATGAGCGGCACTCCCAGTTCGTGCAGCACGTGAGCGATGCGGTAGTTGGTAATCGCCTTGATGACCGGGTAGCAGGAGATGATTTCTCCGTGGCTCATGGCAGCCGGGTCGCCCTCGTAGGCAGCCTCTACATCAGTAGCCAGAATCTTGCGCAGTCTCGGGAATTCCATGATTGCCTTGGCTGCAATCACGCCTGCCTTGGCACGCTGGTGCTGCAGTTCAGCCTGGGTTTCCGTTTCACAGTCGTTGGCGAAGCAGAGACCGGCGAGAATCTGCTCTGACAGCATCTCATAGAGTTTCTCTACTCTTACTCCAATATGATATTTGATGGTTGAGATATTTACCGAAGAATTGCCGAAATATCCCGGAAAGAGGATAGAACGGGACAAACTGATGATTTCTTCGAGCGCCTTGCCCGAAGGAAGTGGATTCCCGTCTCGATGCTGATGGAAGAGACCCTTCAAAGATTCGGCGCTCGAAAGCTCCTCGATGGTCTCTGTCAGCTGATGAGTTAATGTATCTTTACTCATTTTCTTAATGTCTCAATAAAATTTGAGTGCAAAGATACGATTATTTTCTTGAATGACAAAGAAATAGCTACGGTTTTTTGTATTTTTTAGAGGGATTTTTTGAGGGATGAAAGACGGAAAGACCCATATACGGTGTTTTACCGTACATGGGTCTGGCTTGTCTTATTTTGCGATGCTGTCCAGGAAGAGGAGCAGTCGGTTGGTGACGTTTACCTCTGAAACACCGGAATCGAAGTCGAGCGATACGAGGTTGAGTGTAGGGAAACGGTCGTGAAGACGTTTCTCGATGCCCTTGGAAATCACGTGGTTAGCGATGCAACCGAAAGGCTGGAGCGAGATGATGTTGTTTATACCATCACGGATGTAACCTACGATGTCGGCAGGCAGAAGCCAGCCTTCGCCAAACTGGGCTGCGAGCGAAACCAGTCCCTGTACGTCCTTCGCATCATCATAGATATTGGTGAACGGACGGAAGTAGCGGAACTTGCCGGCTGCCTTGTTTACCTGGCGCAATCTTCTGCCTATCAGCGCCTGATAAGCGCCCTTGATGATGAAATCGGGCACTTTGGTGCAACTCAGCCGCATGTGTTTCTGTATCTCCACGTTCACAAATTCCTGCAGGAAGAAAGGAGCAAGCAGAGGCGGAACCACCTCTATGCCGCGCGAGATGATGTTCTGCTCCAGGAACTGGTGGGCGAAAGGATTGAACTTCAGGAAGATTTCGCCTACGATTCCTACCTTCGGCAGTTCTCTGTCGAGGGTCATCTGGTTGAATTCTTCGGCTGCCTGTTCCAGGAGTCGGATGAGTCCTTTGGCTGAATTCTGGGCGATAGGTCCGTCTATCAGCTGCATGTATTTATCGCGCAACTCTCTGGTAATGCCCGGTTTACGCTCTCTTACGATGCAGGCATTGTACATCTCGTTGATTGCATCGCCATAGAAAATGGCGGTAATGATAATCTGACTGTATTTCAGCCAAGGCACATTGAAGCCGTCCTGCTCGTTATAGTCTTGCTTGTCGTCTGTTGAGCCTGATGCTTCGCCTGTTGAGGCTGTTACACCGAGTGTGAGCAGCGGAATGTTCTGGAATCCATTGGAAATCATCGCACGCTTGATGAGACCGGCGTAGTTGGTTGCGCGACACTGGCCGCCCGTCTGACTCATCACTACTGCTGTATTGTTTAGGTTGTATCTGCCTGATTTCAAGGCTTTTATGATGTCGCCGACGATGAGTGTAGCCGGATAGCAGACTTCGTTGTTGGCAAACTTCAAGCCGAGTTCGGCGCTTACCTCATTGCTCATCGGAAGAACCTCAACATCATAGCCTATCAGTTTCAGGATAGGCGGAATGATAGGGGTGAGGTATTCGGTCATGAAAGGAGCGAGAATCTTGCGATGAATGTCCTGCTTGGTGAATACCTTGGTCTGTTGTAAATGTTGAGTGTTGAGTGTTGAATTGGCTTTCCCTTCGGCCGCCGAACATTGTTTCTTCACTCTTCGTTCTTCACTCTTCACTTCCTTTACTCCCTTCAGGCTTTCTATGAGCGAGCGGACACGGAGTTTCAGTGAGCCGATATTGCTCACATCATCTATCTTCAACAGCGTGAAAGGCTTGTTGTGGCGCTTCATGATGTCGCGAATCTCGTCCTGGATAAAACTGTCAGGACCGCAGCCGAAGCTGGTCATCTGGACGAAATGAACCTCATCGCCCTGTTCTGCAGCCCATTGCGCTGCCTTCAGAATGCGGTTCATATACGCCCATTGCTTCACGAGATAAGTCTCTGGCTGACAGTTGTATGCTTCGTTGTTGTCCTGGCTGGCTAATGCTGCCTCATTTCTTTCTGCCGCCAGATTCTCCAAATTGAAGTCTTTGAAATCTGCAAAGAGATTACCCCGGGCGATGTCTTCGCTGATGACGTTGACTCCCAGATTGGCTATCATCTCGCTCAGCTTGTGCTGAATCAGCGGGTCTGTATGATAAGGACGGCCCGCCAGCAGAATCGTAAGTCCCTTGTTTGACTTCAGAATCTCCCAGCCCTGTTTCTTAATCTCAGCTGCATATACTGCCTGAGCATAGAGGGCCTCTCTCAGCGCTTTACGGGCAGTCTTCTTGCTTACTCCCAGTTGCTTGAGATAATCGGTAATCTGCTTTTCCAGCGCCTTAGGCTGGGCAAAGTTGATGACGGGCGTATCGATCGGTTTCTTCAGATTGATGACCGACTTGATGACATCGCTGTAGCCCGAAACGACCGGACAGTTGAAACAGTTCAGCGTATTCTTCGGGTCGTCATTATGTTCATAAACCACGTATGGCATGAGGATGCGGTCTACTTTCGGGTTCTCGTTGAGTTCCTTCAGATGACTGTGAGCCAGTTTAGCCGGGAAGCAGATATTGTCGCTCATCACCGTATTCAAGGCTCCTTCATACTGGCTGAAAGTGGAATCGGAAGAGAGAATCACGCCCAATCCTGCTGCCCGGAGCAGCGCATTCCAGAACGGATATTCCTCGTACATGTTGAGGATGCGAGGAATGCCTACTTTGACGTTGTGTTTTGCAACTTCAAGTGGGTTAACTTCTTCTCTATCAAATAGTAAACTATATTTGTATTCGTAGATATTTTTGCCTTTTATCCCGTTTGCTCCCTTGTTGTTAAACACACGCTCACACTTGTTTCCGGAGTAGAATCGGTTGCCGCCGGCAAAGGTGTAGCGGGAAACATAACAATGGTTTTCGCAGCCTTTGCATTGCAGTTGTTTGGTTTCATAATGAGCCAGATTCTGGAGATCATCGATGGATCTTGATGAGGCAGGGTGCTCGTCTTCTGCAGATGTGCGATGCTTGTAATCTGCCGCCGCATGAAGGGCACAACCGTAGGCGCCCATCAGTTCCGGCATGTTGCTTCGTGCCACTTCGGTATGGGTGAGCAACTCAAATGCTCTTACCACCGCATCGTTTCTCATCGTACCACCCTGCACAACGATTTTGCCTCCAAGGTTCTCATTACCATGGAGTTTCAATACCTTATAAAGACAGTTCTTGATGACCGAATAAGAGATTCCGGCAGAAATATCAGCTACAGATGCGCCCTCTCTGAGCACCTGCTTCACCTTCGAGTTCATGAAGACGGTGCAGCGGGTTCCCAGGTCGCAGGGAGCCTTCGACTGGCAGGCGAGTTGGGCAAAATCGCCTACAGAATAACCCATGTTGTTGGCAAAGGTCTGGATGAATGTTCCGCAGCCCGAACTGCACGCCTCGTTGAGTTCCATGCGCACCACAGCCCCTTTCTCCACGAAGATAGCCTTCATGTCCTGTCCGCCGATGTCCAGGATAAAACTCACGTCAGGCATGAGTGAGGCAGCAGCTCTTTCGTGCGCCATTGTTTCGATAATGCCGCTGTCGAGGCCGAAAGCCGCCTTGATGAGTTCTTCGCCGTAACCTGTAGAGCAGGAGCCTACGATTTCCAGTTCAGCGCCTCGCAATGCAGCTTCCTGCTTCAGGGTGTTCAGTCCATCCGCTACTGCCTTGATCGGATTTCCCAGATTCAGGCGGTAATTGGTAAAGACAATATCTCCCGCAGGTGTCTCTGCATTCACCCTTACCGCAACAATCTTCGTCGTAGTAGAGCCCGAGTCAATACCAATCATAACCTGCTGTTTTCCTTTATTCAGCGGTTGGGTTTCGGTAGCGAATTTCGCCTTTGATTTGAGCCATTCCTGGTGCTCTTTCTCATTCTTGAACAGAGGCAGCAGACTGCTGGTCCATTCCGTTTGTATTTCTTTTTTCATCCGGCTTCTGAGAACAGATACTGAGGCTGCAGAATCTGCCGATTTAGCCCGGTAAGCACAGCCCAGAGCCGGAATGAGATTGCTGTTTTCTGATACGATGAAGTCGTTTGGAGAGAGATGGAGATAATCGCAGAAAGCCTTGCGGAGAGCCGGAAGAAAGGTCAGCGGACCGCCGCAGAGCAGGATAGGAGCCTCGAAGCTGATGCCGTGAGAAAGCGTTACCACCGTCTGTACGGCGATGGAATGGAAGATGCTGGCTGCAATATCTGCTTCGGGCAGATTGCGTGCCATCAGGTTCTGGATGTCGGTCTTGGCGAACACGCCGCAGCGGGCAGCCATCGGATAAACGTGCTCTGCCTTCATCGCCAACTCGCTCATCTTCTGGTTCTCTACGCCCATCAGCACACTCATCTGGTCGATGAAAGCGCCCGTTCCGCCGGCACAGTTGCCGTTCATGCGTAGTTCCATATTTCCGTTTTTCTTGAAGAAGATAACCTTCGCGTCCTCGCCACCAATATCGATGAGCGCCTTCGCCTCAGGATGGGCCGTACGGGCATAGACTGATGCAGCCACCACCTCCTGTACAAACTCCGCCTGGAGCTGTTCGGCAGTAGCCATTCCTACGCTTCCCGTTACGCAGATTCTTGCCTCTGCATCGCCCGTGAGTGCTAAAATTTCATCGAAATATTGCGACACAAGTTCGTTTACACGAGCGTTGTGGCGTTCGTATTTTGAGTAAATTACCCGGTTATCGCTGTCGATAACGGCTATTTTGGCTGTCGTAGAGCCAACGTCCAATCCTATGTAATAAGTCTTCTCCATTTCTCTTATCTCAAGTATTTTCTCTTATCTTCTAGTGGCTTTTCCCAAGTTCCATCTGCTCTCTTCTCATATCCCTGAAAGCGCTCCAGGCTATCGGAACCGCAACGGCAAACGAACAGCAATCTGCCCACATCTGACACATCTCCACGCCCAGCAGTCCGAAGAAATAGGGGAGGATGAAGATGAGCGGAATGAAGAAAAGTCCGCTGCGTGCTGCCGCTACGATGTTGGCTCTCACCGGTTTACGGATGGTCTGCATCAGCATGTTGGTGAGCACGATGCTGGCTACGAGCGGAAAACTGAGCACCTGCCATCGCAAAGCCACCGAACCTACGGCTACAACCGCTGCATCATCGCGGAAGATGCTGATGATGGAAGTTGAGAAGATGAAGCCGAGAAGGGCACAGACGCTGAGGAAAACCGTGCCGCATTTAATGCAGAAAAAGAAGGCTTCCTTTACACGCCCATAGAGTTTGGCGCCGTAGCAGAATCCGCAGAGCGGCTGGAATCCCTGCCCCAGACCGATGACCATCGCATAGGTAAAGAAGGAGATGCGGGTAACGATGCTCATGCCCGCAATGGCTGCATCGCCAAACGCACCTGCTGCCACATTGAGCATCAGCGTAGCGATACTTCCCAGTCCCTGTCTTGACAGCGAAGGGGTTCCGCCGAAGATAATCTCCTTGGCAAAGGCGCGGGTAGGGGTGAAATTGCTGAGATGGATGCGGATGTTCTCGCCTTTATGCGTCATCCAAAAGAGCATGGCGCAGCCGAAACACTGGCTGATGAGGGTGGCTACGGCGGCTCCGGTAATGCCCAGCTGGAAGTAGAGGATGAGCAGAGGAGCCAGAATCAGATTGAGCAGCACACCCGACATGATGCCCTTCATCGCATACATCGTATTGCCCTGAAAGCGCATCAGATTATTCAGCGTAAGCGATGTGGTCATAAAGGGAGCACCCAGCAGGATAATGCCCAGATAACGCTCTGTATAAGGAAGAATGGTGGGCGTAGAACCCATCAGAAGACAGAGCGGTGTGAGAAACACATGACCCAGGATGGCGATGAGAAGACCGGTAAGAAAACTCAGCACAAAGCCCGTGGTTGCCATCTTCTGTGCCTCTTCCGTATGCTTGGCGCCCAACTGTCGCGAAATATAATTGCCCGCTCCGTGACCGAAGAAGAAACCAATCGCCTGAATCACAGCCATTGCTGCAAAGGAAACGCCTACCGCTGCCACACTCTGCGTGTTGATGCTGCCCACGAAATAGGTGTCGGCGAGGTTGTACATGCTCGTCGACAGCATACTGATAATCGTTGGTATGGCCATCGTGAAAATCACATGATGCACAGGGGCATGTGTGAGGAACGTATAGTTGTCTCTTTTCTCTTTCTTCATAACTTTATGATGCTCTTTTGGGGCATTTCAACCTGCAAAGGTACATAAATATCCACAAAGTTGGACAATTATGAACCAACTTTTATAAATTTATAAGAAAAGAGTTGTATTATTCATAAATTTATTGTATTTTTGCACCGTAATTGAATATATATACATAAAACAATATACTAATGAATGATGAGATAAGAATCATACCGATAACGACTAAAAAAGGGCTGAAAACCTTCATTCAGTTTCATTATGATCTCTACAGAGACCATAAGTTTGCCATTCCTTTTTTGCGTTTTGACGAGATGAATACGCTGGACCCAAAGAAGAATTCTGCCTTTGAATTCTGTGAAGCTCAATACTTCCTGGCGGTTGACAGCGAGGCTCGTATCGTAGGTAGAATTGCTGCTATTATCAACCATCGTGCCAACGAAGAGTGGAACAAGAAGCAGGTTCGCTTCGGCTGGTTCGATTTCGTGGATAATGTAGCGGTTTCCTGTGCCTTGTTGCGCGCGGTAGAAAACTGGGGCAAGAGCAGGGGAATGAACGAATGCGTAGGTCCGCTCGGATTTACGGATATGGACCGTGAGGGCTTGCTCATCGAGGGCTTCGACCGGAAGTCTACGATGTATATCAATTACAATTATCCTTATTATAAGACGCATCTGGAGAGTTATTCGCTCTATGAGAAGGATAACGACTGGCTGGAGTACCGCATCAGGATTCCGGAAGTGACGCCGGCTAAGTTTGCCAAGACTGCCCAGATGATAGAGAGCCGATATAATCTGCAGGTTCATAAGTTTACCCGCCGGGAACTGACCTCGGGAGGAATGGGCAGGAAAGTGTTCGAAATAGTGAACGAAACTTATAAGAATCTCTATGATTTCCAGCAGCTTACGGAGAAGCAGATAGATGAATATGTAAATACTTATATCAAGAAGGCTGACTTGAACCTGGTAACGGGTGTGGTAGATGGCAACGCTGGCAACAAGCTGGTAGCCTTTGGTGTTTCCTTCCCTTCGTTTACCGATGCGCTGCGCGAGATAGGCGATGGCAAGCTTTTCCCTACGGGTTGGCTGAAGGTGCTGAAGGTTCTGAAGTGGCACAAGACGGATACGGTAGATTTGCTTTTGATTGGTGTTCTTCCGGAATATCGCAAGAAGGGAGCCAATGCGCTTATTTTTGCCGATCTGATAGAGCAGTATCACCGTTATGGCTTTAAATGGGCTGAGGCAATGCCGCAGATGGAGACCAATACCGGTGTTCAGAGCCAGTGGCAGTATCTGGAGAGCGAACAGCATCGCCGTCATCGCTGCTATAAGAAGAAGATTTAAAAGTCTCTGTTTTGAGCCGTTTAGGCGCAAAAAAGATAGAAAATGGGCTAAAAAGTTAAACAATCCTAACTCATAGTTTTGTGGTTCTCAACTCATAGCTTTCCGGTTCTCAACTCATAGTTTTTCGGTTGAGAAAATTAAGAATGCATCGCGATATGATGAAAAATGGCTGTAAAATGGCTGTTTTTTCCATCGCGATGCATTATTTTTTGCGTCGCGACGCACCAATTCTTCCGTCGCGACGCATTAATTGCCCCCTCGTGAGGCATCATTGAAGCCTCCCGCTGGTCATCATTTAAGCCTCTTATCTGTCTTAATATAAGACGCTTTCCAAGAAAAAAATGCGCTCTGGAAAGAGAAAATTAAGATGGGGGTTAACAGGTTAACAGTTAACACCCCCAAAATGCCTACTTCTATCCACACACTTATATAAAAATAAGTATATATACTGTCTCTTATACACATCTGACGCTG
>ENA-OXQK01000112-OXQK01000112.1-human-gut-metagenome-genome-assembly--contig:-NODE-112-length-24559-cov-7.80375_pt1 | contig 24559 bp, 10 predicted proteins | sample MGYA00249582_ERZ652563 | MGnify/ENA primary metagenome ERZ652563 (study PRJEB26925, sample SAMN05826493) | human gut metagenome | biome: ENVO:2100002; feature: ENVO:00000062; material: ENVO:00002003... | reverse complement strand
ACACTAGATCGCTCGTCGGCAGCGTCAGATGTGTATAAGAGACAGATGTATGCCTTTGGCCTTGGCGGCAGTCAACGCTTCAATAGTGGAAACGGGAATTTCGTGGGTCTTGAAGCTGACCAAGGTTCCGTCGATGTCAAAAAACAGAGCTTTTATCATAAGGGGTTCTTTTATCTTGTGCGCGAAATTACTTAAAAAAGCGAAGATATTTCGTACTTTTGCGCACAAATAAATGATAAATAACAAATGAAGAAACATTCTTTGAAAGATTGGATGATAGCGGTGCGTCCGTGGTCATTCCCCGCCTCTTCGATGCCGGTGGTGGTGACGTTGGCATATCTGTATTGGATGCGGCAGGACATAAACTGGGTGAACGGCATCTGGGCATTGCTGAACATCGTCGTGTTTCACGCTGCCGGGAATACCTGGAGCGATTATTTTGACTATAAGCATAAGGTCGATGCAAGGGATACCTTTGGCGCCAAGACCTTGACCGACGGGATGTTTGCTCCGCGCGAGATATATGGCTTGTCGATGGCATTGCTGGCAGTTGCCCTTGTTGCGGGTGTCGGCCTGCTGTGGCGTACGGGGTTGCCGTTGCTGTACATCGGTATAGGCGGCGCGGCTTGCTCGTTGCTTTATCCGCCGCTCAAGTATCGTGCGTTGGGCGATGTCGTCATCTTTTTGGCGTATGCCTTGCTGCCGACGTTGGGTACCTGCTATGTGGCTACGGGAGTAGTTGACTGGAATGTCTTGTGGATAGCTCTGCCGGTGGGACTGATTACGGTGGCCATTCTGCATGCCAATAATACACGGGATATGCGTACCGATGCCCGTGCCGAGATTCAGACACTGGCCATGAAGCTGGGAGGAAAGGCGTCGATGTACGTTTATTGTGCCGAAGTCCTTTTCCCTTTTGGCTGGATAGCTGGCTTGATAGCTGCGGGAACTCTTCCTCTATGGACCCTGCTGGTGATGCCGGCACTGGTTCCTGCCATAGGCAATGTACGGGTGGTGTCCCGTTTTCCCGGAAAGGGAGAAAGTGCCATAGCCGGTCTGGATGAGATGACGGCAAAACTCCAGTTGTTGTTCAGTCTGCTGTTCACGTTGTCGTTCGTTGTAGCCGGTTTGCTGTCATGAAGAAGCTGATTTTTACCATTCTGCTGGCTGCCGTGCTGTGGACGGTCATGTTTTCGCCTTGGACGGCTCCTTTCGTGAATTTCTGGTGGATGATGACCGGTTCTGCGCTCACGCTGTCCGTGTTTGCCACCTTGTTCAATCCCGGCTGGTGGCGGGAGGTGAAGTGGAGCTTGCCGAATGTCTTGCTGGGAATTGGCATTGCTGTTGCTTTGTGGGGCGTTTTCTGGTTGGGAGACAAGGTGTCATCTTGGATGTTCGATTTTGCCCGTCCGCAGGTGGACTCCATTTATGGGATGAAAGAGGGAGAGTCTCCTTGGCTGTTGGCGGCATTGCTACTGTTGCTGATAGGGCCGGCGGAAGAGATTTTCTGGCGCGGCTATGTGCAACGCACGCTTTCCAAACGCTGGAATCCGAATGCGGGTTTTGTGGTGGCTACTTTGATTTATGCACTGGTGCATGCCGGTTCCTGCAACTTCATGCTGGTCATGGCGGCTCTGGTGGTGGGGGCGGCATGGGGCGCGCTTTACCGTTTCTTTCCGAACCGCTTTGCCGCTATTATCTTGTCTCATGCAGTGTGGGATGTGGCGGTATTTATATTTTTCCCGATATGATTATTGTTTACAAAAATAAGGCAGCGGTAATGGGTCGTATAAAAACAAAACAAATTGATGCGTTGAATTATAAAAAAGCAAGCATATGACTTACAATTTTGATGAAGTAATAGAGCGCCGTGGTACCGACTCCGTGAAATGGGACGGTGTGAAGAGTGTATGGGGGCGCGATGACCTCCTCCCCATGTGGGTGGCAGATATGGATTTCCGCACGCCTCCGTTTGTGATGGAAGCCTTACGGAAGCGTCTTGAACATGAAGTGCTGGGCTATACGTCTGCGTGTGAGGAATGGTATACTTCCATTTGTAGCTGGCTCAGTCGTCGCCATGGTTGGGACGTCACTCGCGAGATGCTGACTTTTGTACCCGGCATTGTCCGCGGTCAAGCCTTCGCATTGCAATGCTTCACCAATCCCGGCGACCGGGTAATAGTGATGACTCCCGTTTATCATCCCTTCTTCCTGGTGACGCAACGCATGAAGCGCGAAGTGGTTTACTCTCCGCTCGACCTGAAAGACGGACAGTATCAGATTGACTTTGAGCGTTTCCGTAAGGATATACAAGGATGCAAAGTATTGATTCTCTGCAATCCCCATAACCCGGGCGGGCGTGTATGGACGGTGGACGAATTACGCCGGATTGCTGATATTTGTACGGAAAGCCATACGTTTGTCATCTCCGATGAAATTCATGCCGACTTGACTCTGCCACCTTACAAACACCATCCTTTTGCTACTGTTTCGGGGGCTGCCGCGCAGAATTCCCTCACCTTCATGGCACCCAGCAAAACATTCAATATGCCGGGATTGGGAAGTTCGTACGCCATTATCCTCAATGAGGACATCCGCCACCGTTTTCAGGAGTTCATGGAAGCGGGCGAGTTCAGCGAAGGGCACATGTTGGCCTATATCGGTGCGGCTACTGCCTATATGCATGGTGAGGAATGGTTGGAACAGCTGCTGGACTATATAAAGGGCAATATCGATTTCACGGAGAACTACCTGCGCGAGCATATTCCGGGCATCGGCATGATACGTCCGCAGGCTTCTTACCTGATTTATCTGGACTGCCGGGGATTGGGGCTGACTCAGGAGGAACTGGTGAGATTATTTGTAGACCAGGCACACCTGGCGCTGAATGACGGTACCATGTTCGGTGAACCGGGCAAGGGATTTATGCGGCTGAATATCGGCTGCCCGCGTTCGGTGTTGGAGCAGGCGCTGAAGCAACTGGAAACTGCGGTTGCAGACAAATGATAGAAAAAACTATATCTCCTATATTATGAATAGATTACCTTTCCTTGGACTATTGTTTGCGTTGCTGTGCCTTGTTACCTGCCGGCAGATGAATGAGGCACATCTGTTACATCTGGCAGAAAAGCAGGTGAATATGAATGTGGACAGCGTGTATGCCTTGCTGGTACAGATAGAGAGGCCATCGCAACTTTCGGATGAGGAGAGGCTGTTGTATGGATGGCTGAATGCTTATGTGCACTATAAACGGCACAACTCGATGGCGGAAGATTCCTTGATATTGCCTGCTTCCGATTATTACGTCTTCCGCAACGACACGGCGAAGAATCTGTTTTCCTATCAGTTGAAAGCCTGGTACTGGTATTGGCTGAAAGAGCACGAACGGTGTATAGCTGCCATTGACAGCGGCGTAGCTTTGGCCAAGGCGCTGCAGGACACGGGAAGAATGGCTGATATGCTGATTGATAAGGCATACTGGTATGTGTATGTCTGGAAAGATTATGAGAAAGCGATAGAAACTTTCCGTACCGCCATAGCTTTGGACGCAAGAGCCGGAAGCTTCTTCTCTATGGGAATTGCCATGGGGCTGAACAAGAATGATTCTGCATCCTATTACATGGAGCGCAGCATAGAACTGGCAGTGGAGGCAGGAGATACCAGTAAGATAGTGCATTATTTGCGTAACTATGCCCAGATGCAGGCTTACTCTTTTGATGAACCTTCCGGTGCAATAGCTACTATTCGTCGTATGGAGCAGTATGTCATCGACCCGGTGCAGTTGCGTATGGGAGATCTGGTGAAAGTGGAAGTGTTCTTGAAAGAAGGGCTGCTTGATTCGGCGGAATACTATTTGAATAAGGAGAGGAAACGTGGCGAGGGCCGGAACCGGTTTCTGACGGAAGAGAATATGGTGGCGGTATATAGGGCATTGATAGATTATACACGTCACCGTACGTTTGATGTGCTGGACGTGGCGCGCTATAATGATTCTGTAGCCAATGCTCTTACTGCGTTGCAGAGTACTGTCCGGCGTAAGGACGAGTCGAAGGAGACGCTTTCGCAAGCCAACTTGATTCTGACGGTGGAACGGAAGCAGGCACAGTTGAATTTGTTGCTGGCACTGTTGGTACTGGTGCTTGCAGGTGGCGGTGTGTCCCTTTATGTCCGTAACCGGCGTAACCGGTTGATTGAAGCGGAAGAACGGGCGGAAACACTGACCCGGCTGTTGGAAGATGCGACCAAGAACCAGTCGAAGGAGGAAGACGGACAGTTTTTCCGGAAAATACTGTTGCAGCAATTAGGCATGATACGGCTGGTGGCTAAACAACCTACCTCGCAGAATCAGGAGCTGCTTCGCCGCATTTCGGGTATTACCAGCCATGAACTGCCGGTAGAGAGTTTGCTGGTATGGGAGGACTTGTACCCTATCATAGACCGGATTATGATAACTTCTACACAAAGATGGACAGCCGTTTTGGAGATGTGCTCATTGACAAAGAAAAGCAGCTTTGCTGCCTGCTCTGTGCGGACTTCTCGACGAAGGAGATTAGTGTGGTGACACAACAAAGCATTCCTACCATTTACCAGCGAAAGACGAATATCCGCAAGAAACTGGGGATGGGGGAGAAGGAAGGCATTGTAGAGTTTATAGGCAGCATATAGACCGGAAAAGGCATAATATAGACTTTTGTAAAATTAAAGTGTTGATATGTAGTGATTTGTAGTCTTGGGGTATAGACTTTTTATTCCCCGATATAGACCGTTTGAGGCATGTTTTACCCCTATCTTTGTTTCAGCGAAATACAAAGAGTAAAACATTGAAATCAAACGCATAATGAAAGAAAATCTACTGAACAACGTTAGAAAAAGAGTGATGGTATGGATGGCCTTGGCAAGTATGGCCACTTTCCTTTCCGCCCAGACTTACCGGCTTTCCGGTTGTGTGCAGGACGAGAACCGCCAACCGGTAGAGGTGGCGAATGTGCTGCTGAAGCAGGCAAAAGACAGTACCTATATTACCGGTATGCTGACCGACACACAAGGTTGTTTTTCCTTTGACCAGCCACTGGGAGAATACTTGTTGCATATTACCCTTATCGGCAGCGAAGACCTCTACGTTCCCGTTGTGCTGCAAGGAAACAAAAACGTTGGCGAATTGACATTGAAATCTTCTTCCGCCTTGCTGGACGAAGTGACCGTTACGGCCGCGCGTCCCGTTATCAAGCGTCTGGTGGATAGGGTAGTGTTCGATGCACATAATACCATAGCCTCTGCCGGAGGCAGTGCACTCGACCTTCTGCGTGAAGTGCCCGGTCTGCAGGTTGGACAAAACAGTATTGGTATTATAGGTAAAGGGGGTATCAAGGTTTATATCAACGACCGTGAGACGAAGCTGTCGGGAGATGAACTGATAGATTACCTCCGTTCCTATGACGCCTCCCAGATACTGAAGGTGGAGGTGATTACCACGCCTCCGTCCAAGTACGATGCCGCCGGAAATGCAGGCATCATCAATATCCGCTTGAAGTCACGTCCCAAAGATTACGTGGGTGGTACGGCTTCCGCTTCCTACAGCGCTGGTGAAAAGGACAATTACGGATATGGCGGGGTAAGCCTGAATCTCAGCAAGGGGCGCGTGTCATCCTTCCTCAACGGGGGTACTACGCAGGGCAACTATGAGACGTGTGAGAAGAATTACCGCTATTTTCCGCAGAACACCTGGAACAGCCGTGCCGACTACACCAATTACATGAATAGCTTCTACCTTCAGGGAGGTGTGGACGTATCGTTGGAACGGGACTGGACTGTAGGTATGCAGGCCATCTATAATCACAGTGCTCCCAAACCGGGCAACGCCCTTTCATGGACGGAAGTTTACGATGCCTCTACCGCCGTATTGGATTCTTTGCTGTACTCCAACAGTGACAAGGATACCAGTTCCGACCGCCTCAATCTGAATTTTCATACCGATAAGGTCTGGGATGACAAAGGCAAGAAAATGACTTGGGATGTGGATTACCTGCGTGACAACCGGGACGAAAATATGGGCTTTCTCTCGAAAACCCTCCTGCCTGACGGTACGGAGATTCCGGGCACAAACTTCGATTACAACTATCTGCAACATCGCAAGGTAGATGTAGTCTCCTCCGCTCTTGATTTCATCCTTCCTTTTGAAAAGTACAAGATAACGGCAGGTGCCAAGGTCTCCTTTACCAACACTCGCAACGGTATCAATTACGATACGTCGGACCCTACGCTGGTGCAGGATGATTATTTCCGTTACAAGGAGCAAATCTATGCCTTATATGCTGATTATAGCCGTGAATATTCCGAACGTTTTTCCATGCAGTTGGGCTTGCGTATGGAGCACACCCGCACTACCGGTATTTCCGAAGCGAAGGATACGGAGGACAAGCACGACTATACGCGCTTATTCCCTACTGTCTATCTGCTTTATTCGCCTACTGACGGGCATGCGCTGAACTTCAGTTTCTCCAACCGCATCTCCCGTCCGTCACAGAATATGGTCAATCCTTTTCCGTTCTATCAGAACAAGTACACTTACGCTTGTGGTCGTGAAGACTTGAAACCTAGTTATACTTACAATGTCGAGCTGGGATATACGTTGAAGAATAACTTCAATGTTTCTGCCTATTATTCTTATTCGGACGATGTATTCTTCCAGGTTGTGGACTTGGATGCCGAAACGAATGTGACCTCTTTTCTCTGGGAGAATTTCATGCAGACGCATGCTTTCGGGCTTAACAATTCGTACACTTTCCGTACCAAATGGCTGCAAGCTTACGCCCAGCATGGAGTGAGCTATCGCCGGACCACCTCCAGCGCTGCCACCACCTCTCCCGAGGAGAAAGGGTGGGCTTATGACGCCAGTCTGCGCAACACTTTCTTCTTCAATGAAAAGAAGACTCTTCTGGCTACGTTGTCCGGTTCCTATTCTTCCCGTCAGTATCAGGGCATCTATCTGATGAGCCCCACTTACAGTATCAGTGCAGGTATGCTTTACCGGTTGTTGGACAATAAGCTCAGCCTCAGCCTGAATGTCAACAATTTGTTTGTCAGCCATTCCAAATTGGAAACCATGTCCAACGGGCTGAAGATAATTGCCGACAATCAGTTTGCCTTTACCAGTTTCCATATCGGTGTATCCTATACTTTCGGTGGTGATATACGTAGCAAGGGTCAGCGGAACAGTAACGAGGATATTCAGAGGAGGCTATAACGCGGAAAGGGTGCTACCCGGTTTCCCCCTTTTGTTGCTAAGTGAGAGATTGTCGAACTTTCATTGTGGAGCGTTATTGTATAGGCTTTCTAATGTATATGAAGGGTCATTGGAGAAATACCCTTTGGTCATGACATCTATCACATCCTTTCCATTGTTGACATAAGTTCCTGTGGTGTGATTCATCAGCCCGGAACATTCCCGTCCGGCGCCGGCATTGCCGTTGTCCCAATAGAATACGGCCATGCCATTGGTGCGTGCAGCTTTGCATACATATTCCAGGTAGTATTTGCGGAATGCTTCAGAACGGTTGTTGTTGCGGTGTACGCACCCCATTTCTCCAATGTATACGGGAATCCCTTTTTCTACGTAAGCGGTTCTTAATGCTGCAAAGACTTTCTTAAGATGCTCTTCGTCTCCCCAGCTCTCTTTTTTACTGGGGGCGCCGGTGTGTCCCCACTCTGCAAATTTATCTTCCAATGCGAAGGTGGCAGGGTCGTAGTAGTGTACTGATATTAACAGACGGTCTTGTGCCGGGTCTGTCGGGAGCTGCAAGTGTTTTATAGTAAGATTAGGGCTTGTGCAATAGCCGCTGATACCCAAGTAGCGGGTTGCATTGTTGCCGCCGGTGGCACGGACGGCATCTACAAAAACTTGTTGCCATTCGTTGAGTATGGCATATTGTTTGCCTCCGTCGGTGGTATTGGTGCCAGAGCCCCATCTTCCGTCATGGATTTCATTGAGGCCTTCAAAAATGAGGAACTCGCCTTTGTTCTCGAAACGTTGGGCTATTTGTGTCCACATGGATTTGAGTTGCTCTTTGATAGCGGTATTCATGTCCTTGTTTTGTGCTGCTCCTACGATGTCAAGCCAGCGATGCTCGTCAAAACCGTCTTCGTGGATGTGGCGGTGTCCGTCATGATGGATGTTGATAATGGCTTTCAGTCCGGCTTTTTCAGCATATTCCACTACTTCTGCCACGCGGTTCATCCAGTCCGTGTCGATGTGATAGTGTGGGGCCTCGCCTACTTTTCCCAACCAGGTAACGGGGATGCGGACTGATGTAAATCCGGCTTGTTTTACTTTCAAGAGTGTTTCTTGTGTAACTTTGCCGTTGCCCCATGAGGTTTCGTCGGCTATTTCGTTTACATGGGCATCAAGCTGGTTACCCAGATTCCATCCGAGCCCCAACTCCTTTGCCACTTTTACAGCAGGGAGATTCTCGTCTATGGCAGGTTTGCTCTCTTGTTCATTATTTGCAGCCTGGGTGATGATGATGCTGGTTTCTTTTTCACCGGCCGTGATAGTTATGCCGGCTTCACGGGCATTCCCTTTATTGGCTTTTGCTGTAAATGTAAATGACGTAAGGCTATCGGAAGAAGTATTTGATTTCAGTGTTATCCACCCGGCATCGGATTGGGCTGTTGCGATGGGATAGGATGAAACACGGATGGTTATTTCGCCACCGGCAGCTGCGAGATTCTGAGGGGATACACTTTTCACGGTGAGATAGGGCAACTCCTCTATGGAGGAATTGGAGCTGGAACAGGACAAAATGTTTATGGACAATAGTATTGCCATTACATTCTTCAAGCAGATGAATTTTGTGCTCATAAAATCAGTTTTATAGGTTTATGGCGACAAAGGTAGTGGCAATGGGGTTATGTATAGTTTGAAATCCTGCATATAGAGGTTTGAAATCCTACAAATCAGCCTATATTCATTCTTTGCCCGGTGTATCGGCTGGGTTGGACACCGAAATATTTCTTGAATAAGGTGCTGAAATATTTGGAGTTTACAAATCCCGTTTGTATGGAAACATCGGTCACCGGTATTCCTTGTTGCAGTAGGGCGGCAGCTTGCTCAAGGCGGATAATACGGATGAAGTCTTGCGGGGTATGCCCGGTAAGAGCTTTCAGCCGTTCGTGGAAGAGAGTCCGGCACATAGCCATGTGCCGGCAGAGCCGGTCAATGTCGAATTCAAAATCGCTTATGTTATCTTTCACGATTTGGGTTGCTTTTTCCACAAAGGCACTGTCCGCATTATTGGGCACGGCAGATTGTACAGGCATTTCCTTGATGGTCTTGTCTGTTGAAAGGGTATGTTGCAGAGCAATTTGCGTATAGTATTGCCGCAGGCGTCTGCGATTCTCTATTTGTGCCTGAATTTTGGCTTTCAGTATATCTATGTCGAAAGGTTTGGCTATGTAATCATCGGCTCCTTTCTGCAATCCTTCTATGATGGATGTTCTGAAGGTCTTGGCGGTAAGTAGTATGACCGGTATGCCCGAAGTGGCAGGAGTGCTTTTTATTCGGTGGCACATCTCGTCACCCTGCATGCCGGGCATCATTATATCAGACAAAACTAAACTGGGGTATTGAGTTTCCATATATTCCAATGCTTCTTGGGCGTTGGATTTGTCTACGACCCGGTAAACCGGCTCGAATATACGGCGCATATAGAGGCGGAGTTCATCATTGTCTTCTACGATAAGCAACGTGTCTTTATCCGGGTCACAAGGCATGGTGCTTTCGGTAGTGACGGACCTTTCCATAACTGGAGTGGTAACGGATATCGCAGAATTTGTGGCTATAACCCTATTGAGTATGAGCGTAAATTCCGAGCCTTGGTTCACGACGGAGCTAACCTTTATGTCGCCTTTCAGCAAAGCGGCAAACCTCTTGGCCTGCAATAGTCCCAGGCCGATGCCTGGAGTGCCGGAACTGATGGCATTGCTGGCACGGAAAAAGCTTGTGAACAGTTTCTTTTGCTCTTTGGGCGAGATGCCGATTCCAGTGTCACTCACGATAATCTTTACCTTGCTCGCTTCGGTTTTCACGCTGATGCTGATTTTTCCTCCTGTAGGGGTATATTTCAGGGCATTGGATAAAAGGTTGGTGAGTATTCGGTTCAATAATTGGGGGTCGGCCCATACCCCAAGCTGGCAGTCAATGCTGCTTGTATGCAATGTTTTCTGTTGCTGCTGGCAGAGAGGTTGGAAGACGGTAAAAAGATTGTCCATGATCTGTTTTAGCGGCACAGCTTCTATTTTGGGGAGCATGCTGGAATGGTCTATCCGTTCAAAATCAAGTAGCTGTGATAATATATCCAGTAATTTGTTGAGATTGGAATGTGCCAACTCTATGGATCGGGTAGCGTTTTCATGGAGTGTGGAGTCATGGCGAAGTTCGTCCAGAGGGGCTTTGATAAGTGTAAGCGGGGTGCGGATGTCATGGGCTATGCTTACGAAGAAAGCGATTTTTTCGTTCATGTAGTGGCGTACCAATTGTTGCTGTTTACTTTTTATAACTGCTCCTATTATACAGCATAGTGTCATGATGTATAATAACCATGCCCACCAAGTGTTCCACCACGGCTGACAAATTGTGATACATGTAGTCCGGCTGCTCAGTATGAGTCCGCTATTAAGGCTATATGATTGTATACGGAATTGGTATTTGCCCGGTGACACATTGGTGTAGCGCAGATGCTCATTGTTTCCCAGTTTGTTCCAGTCGCGGTCAAACCCCTGAAGCATGTATTCGTATGCAATGTCTTCCTGATAGCGGAAGCTTACAGACTCGAATTCCATTGTGAATGAATTATGGCGATATGATAAAGTAATGGTGCTATCCGCCAGCATTTGCATGAGTTCCGGGCGCATACTCGCAGACACTCTGGCGTCTATGTTGTCTATTCGGAAGTCGGTGAGTTGTAAGGATGGGGCCTGATAGGAAGTCAGTGAAATGTGAGGTTTGAATATCAGTACACCAGTGGTACTTCCCAGTGCTATGCGCCCATCGGCTAAAAGAATGGCTGCGGAACGGTTGTAGAATCTCGACATCACTTGCTCGAAATTCTGGTTGTATATTTGCATGGACGGCTGCGGAGGAAGGCATGCCAAACCGTGATCGGTAGTAATCCATAACCTATTGCTATGGTCGATGAGTAAGGCACTCACACGGTTGGACGGCAGGCGTTGTTCGGTAGAGAATGTCTTTTTTTCAGCAGTTTGCAAGTTGTACAAATAAAGACCTCCACCGTCAGTTCCCAGCCAGGCTTGCTCATCGTCTACAAATGCTATGGATTGAATGAAAGCATTGAAGTCTTCTCCTTTGTTGTCGGTACTTTTAAACAAATGTGTGTGTGTCCCGGTATGTTTGTTTATCAGTACCAGTCCGTCTACTGTACCTACAGCAATGGTATGTGCATCCTTTTGCACTATGCAGCGTGCTTTAGTTACGTTGTGTGACTTCCATTGCCGAGTGGAGCACTCCAGTTGCAGCAACTGATTGTCCATGGTCCCTATCCATAGATCTCGGTCTGTATCAAACAATACTGTAGAGAGGTAGTCGGATGGCAAGCTGCTATTGTTGCTAAGGTAATGGTGTAATATTTCTCCCTGACTGTTGAGAAGAAATAGTCCATTGCCATAAGTACCTGCAGCAATGTTGTTCTGGGAATCAATGGAGACACTTAATACCACATTACCTGCAAGTATCTGTCTGCATCGGTTGTTTTGGGGATTGTATATGTTGATACCGTCATCGGTGGCAATCCACAGTTCACCGTTGCGCTGTTCACAGAATGCATTTACATTGTCATCGGCTAAGGAGGGCTCTTCTCCTTTGTGATGTCTTAGTAAAGTGGTGGTGGTTTCTTCGGGCATCATGAGAAAGGCCCCGCCAGTGTAGGTGCCTATCCATATGTTGTCTTCACAATCTCGGCATAAGGAATATACTCCCATAGCAGTAAGCATTCGGTTGGTACGTGTAAAGAGTGGTTCTGCCCCACCGGTCGGGTAGTTGTAGGTGTAGACTCCATCTCCGTCAAATCCTAATAGGATAGTAGAAGGTGCCATTTCTACCATGGAACGAATAGGAGTATGAGGAAGAGTTGCAGCGTCAGTTGGCTGCTCTTGCCATGAGTTGAGGTTGATGCTTTTTATTCCACTATTGAAAGTGCCTATTAATAATGTATCACTGTCTGATGGCGCTAAAAGGCTTTGTACATAGGTGCCTGGACAGAGCTTATGCAGTAAAATCCTATCCTTGGAATAGATACGCAGGCCACATGTGCTACCTATGGCAATGCCTTGAGGCAATTCTGTGATATAGGTCACATGGCTCTCTGAATCGATAAGCTGAGGCACTTCACCAAATCTGCAACAGTAGAGCCCGGTACTCAGTCCTATCCACAATTGTTCTTGAGAGTCGATAAGAAGGTACTGAAGGACCAGCCCCGTGTAGATATGTTCTGCTAAATCAAGGCAGAGTTCGAATTGGTCAGTAAGCAAGTTGTATTTGTAAATCCGTCCTACATTATTATAAGCATAAAGTGAATTGTTGGGGCTTATAGCTAACATGGTGGTGCTTCTTGAAGCATCGGATAATTTTTGATTGGTTCCTAATTGGTAGCTTTTCATCGAACGGCCATTGAAACGGTTGATGCCATCAAGGGTAGCCATCCATATAGCTCCTGACTTATCTGTGGCAATGGAGAAAACCCGCAGGCTGTTCAATCCTTCTTCGGTGCCAAGTTGCAGGCTGGAAAAACGCTGGACATGCTTTTCTGCATTGGCTGAGATTGAGGACAGTGTGAAAAAAAGTAAGATTAAAATTTGTATAATTTGTTGAGTGTGGATATACATTTGATGTGCAGTATTGGTTAACGAGCACAAAAATACATTAACCGAGTGAATGTTCAAAGCAATAATTCAATAAGTTCTATTTATTGAAGTCGTGTACATTGGAAATCAAACTTTTGTACTAATTCTGTGAGAACTCAAACCTGATATGTAGGGATTCAAACCCTATGAATGAGTACTTTGATGAACTTTGTAACCTGACTGAGAATCTGATTTACTAATTTTATATATAATATTATGAAAGTAAAGAAATGTAAAAGCACGTTACTCTACAGTACACTTGTTCTCTGTTTGTGGGGAGGTTTTCCGCAAGTGAGAGCTGCCTCATTTGAGAGTTTTGCCATAGAACAGCAAAGCAACAAAGTTATAGGTACTGTGAAAGATGAGTTTGGTCCGGTGATAGGGGCCTCTGTCGTTGAAAAAGGAACCAGCAATGGTGTAGTTACCGACTTAAACGGCAAATTCAGTTTAAACGTCAAACCCGGCGCAACGTTAATCATCAGTTTTGTGGGATACAAACAGCAGGAGGTGAAAGCCGGCAATGTTCCACTGAATATTGTACTTGAAGAGGACAGCAAGATGCTGGGTGAAGTGGTGGTAACCGCTTTGGGTATCAAACGTGAGCGCAAGGCTTTGGGATACGGTGTGGCTGAGGTACAAGGTGAAGCATTGACTAAGGCCAAAGAAACGAATGTTATCAATTCAATGGCGGGCCGTGTTCCGGGTTTGGTCGTAACCCAGACCGCGGGTGGAGCCTCAGGCTCTTCGCGTGTAATATTACGTGGTAGTACGGAAATGACCGGTAATAATCAGCCTTTGTATGTGATAGACGGTGTGCCTTTGGATAATACAAATTTTGGTAGCGCCGGTACTTATGGCGGTTTTGACCTTGGTGACGGTATTTCCAGTGTAAATCCCGATGATATTGAGAGCATGTCGGTATTGAAAGGACCGGCTGCATCGGCTCTTTATGGTAGTCGTGCTAGTCATGGTGTAATCCTTATCACTACCAAGAAAGCCAATAAGGATAAAATCAGCGTGGAATACAATGGAACTATGACTTTTGATACCCAGTTGGCTAAATGGGATGATGTCCAGCAGATTTATGGTATGGGCAGTAATGGTACTTATCCCATCAATGCGGTGTCTAATACCAACATGAGCTGGGGAGCCAAAGCCGATGGTACCAATATGCTTAAGTATTTTGATGGTGTGGAACGTCCTTATCTGATTGTTCCTGACAATACTTCCCAGTTCTTCCGCACAGGCTTTACTGCAACTAACAGTGCTATTATTGGGGTGAATAATGGCAAGACCGGTATTCGTTTTACCTATACTGATATGCGCAACAAAGATATCGTACCAAAGACTCATATGAGCCGGGACATCTTCAATTTGCGTGCCAATACTACTGCCGGGAAATTTGACTTGGACTTCAGTGCCAACTATACCCGTGAAGATGTGAAAAACCGTCCGGCATTGGGAGACAGTAAATCAAATATAGGTAAGAATCTGATGACCTTGGCAACCACTTATGATCAGGAATGGCTTAAGACTTATCAGGATGCCAACGGTGAATACTCTAACTGGAATGGTATGGACCCTTATAATGTGAATCCTTATTGGGATGTTTACAAGAACTCAAACAACTCCAAGAAAGATCAATTCCGTTTCAATGGTAAGGTTGTCTGGAACATCACCCAACACCTGAAGATACAAGGGACAGCAGGAGCCGAGCTTAATTGGTTTACTTTTGAAGACTACAAGGCTCCTACCACACCAGGATATGAATCCGGTTACTTGCAGAATAATAATTTCCGTAATCGAATGTATAATTTCGAGCTTTTGGCACTCTATAATAACTCTTGGGGAGATTTCGACTTTAATGCGACATTGGGCGGTAACTTGTACAAGGTGAATAACCAGACTATAGTCACTACCGCCAAGGACATGAAGATTCGCGATGTGGTGGCTTTGATGAGCTTCAATGAAGTAAGTGTAGAGCCTTACAGTTATCGTAAGCAGATTAACTCTGTTTATGGTGCGGTAAACTTGGGTTGGAAGCACATGCTTTATTTTGATGCAACCCTTCGTGGCGATCAGTCTTCCACATTGCCCATCAGTAATAACATGTACATTTATCCTTCTTTCTCCGGTAGCTTTGTATTCTCCGAGTTGCTGAAGTTGGGTGACAAGCTTCCTTATGGTAAAGTGCGTATGTCATGGGCGCAAGTAGGTAGCGATACCGATCCATATCAGCTCGGATTGGTGTATACCAAGTCTAAGTTTGCTTATCCCGGTTATACTATTGGTTATATCAGTAACGGTACTATCCCCAATAAGGATTTGAAACCTACCAAGACCAATTCATTCGAAATGGGTCTGGAACTGAAATTCCTGAAGAACCGTATCGGCTTGGACTTCACTTATTACAGCCAGCTTAGCAAGAATCAGATTATGGGGATGGCCAGCTCCTCGACTTCCGGTTACGGCTATCGTTTGATTAATGCAGGTGAAATTGAGAATAAAGGTGTGGAAATAGCTTTGAATACTCGTCCGATTCAAACGAAAGACTTCTCTTGGGATTTGAATTTCAACTTCTCGAAGAATAGTAACAAGGTGAAGAAACTGGTGGACGACATGGATATGTTTGAACTGGAAAAGGCTACATGGCTTGACGTACAAGTGGCTGCCAAGGTAGGTGAGAATTTCGGCTCTATCGTAGGTCCCGACTTCCAGCGTAACGAAAATGGTGATATCCTTATCGACCCCTCAACCGGATTGCCTATGTACGACAAGAGCAACCATGTACTGGGAAATGCGTCCTGGGACTGGACTGGCGGTGTCTATACCAACTTCTCCTACAAGAATATTTCACTTTCTGCCGTGTTTGATGTGAAGGTGGGAGCAGACCTTTATTCTATGTCAGCTCGGGCCGCGCATGAAACAGGCAAGAGCATGGCCACTTTGGAAGGGCGTGAAGCATGGTATAAGTCTGAAGAGGCCCGTCAGGCAGCAGGCTATGCCAAGGATTCTCCTGACTGGATACCCACCGGCGGTTTTATTGCTCCGGGTGTGATAGACAATGGTGACGGCACTTATCGTGAAAATGACATTGTGATTAATCCCGAGAAATACTGGATGAGTGTTTGTCGCAATGCCCCTTCCATGTTTATCTATGATAACTCTTATGTGAAGTGTCGCGAAATTACATTGAGCTACACCTTGCCCAAGGCTTGGCTGAAGAATGTGGTAGACGGACTAACTATATCGTTTGTTGCCCGTAATCCGTTCATTGTCTGGAAGAATATTCCGAACATTGACCCGGACTCCAACTACAACAATACCACCGGTATGGGTATGGAGTATGGTTCGCTGCCTTCACGCAAGAGTTACGGTTTCAATGTCAATGTGAAATTTTAAGAGACCCCATGAAATTTATCAGATACATTTACTAAAAAAGAGATATACAATGAGACACTATAAATCATATATCACAATTGCGTTGGCGGCATGTACTTTGTTTTTCGTTTCCTGCAGCGATGAGTATATGGAGAGCATGAATACCGATCCTTCAAAGGCTGACACCATCGATCCTAACGCACAACTTACCACTGCCCAGCTTCATACCTATGGAGATTTGGAGGTGAGTGAAACTTACCGTAGTTATATTTATGCCTTCAATCAGCAGTTGATGGGCTGCTGGAATACCACGAACTATGGTGGCCGCCATACACTTGATCTTAACGAGATGGGGCATATCTGGCAGAACTACTATTTGAAAAATATCAAGGACCTTACCGATGCGCAGGCACGTACTATGGATGATGAAGAGAAGGTGAACATCAATGCGGCTGTCCGCATCTATCGTGTCTATCTAATGTCTCATCTTACTGATATTTATGGTGATGTACCTTACTTTGAAGCGGGAAAAGGCTTTATCGATGGTAAGTTCACGCCTAGATATGACACGCAAGAAGAGATATACAATGACTTTTTTGCGGAGCTCGACGCTGCCGTAACAGCTTTTGATGGTACCAAGGACCGCATCACCGGAGATGTCATTTATAACGGTGATATAAACAAATGGAAGAAGTTTGCCAATTCACTCCGCCTGCGTTATGCTATGCGTATCTCGGATGCCAACCCACAGAAGGCCCAAGAAGAGTTTGAAAAAGCTTTGGCTGCAGATGGTGGTATCATTGCCTCTGGTGCTGATGACGCACTGATTCCTTATTTGGATATTGCTTTTGACTTTGGTGGCGAAAGCTATTCCGACTATCGTCGCAACGCTTTATCACAGCGGCTGTATGGTAACGACCCTCGCAATAACCCCAGTTTTATCTGCTCTACTTTTTATAATCAGTTGTTCAATACTGGTGACCCTCGGTTTTTTGCTATCATACGGTTCTACTTTGACCAGATAATGAGTACAACCAGTACTGAAGGGCGCATTGATATCACTGAAGAGGTATTGGCTAAAAATATGGCGCATCCGCGCGATCCAGGTGCATTCTTCTATGAACCTTGGCCCGAAGCGTACGAGAGCGACCTTATAAAAGAATTGCAGGAAAGCAATCCTGCCATTGAAAAGATTTCCATGGATACAGAAACGGAACCCAAGTTGGCAAGTAACTTTCTTGAGGGTGAAAACCCGGGAGTGGTTATAACCTCGGCCGAAGTGGACTTCCTGCTGGCAGAAGCTGCTCTGAAAGGATGGAATGTGGCTGGCTCCGTAGAAGAGCATTATAGAAAAGGTGTACGTGCGGCTATGGACTTCTTGACGGACAATTACGGATGTGATAAAATAACTGATGAAGAGTTTGACAACTATATGGCCAATAACATCATTGGTTACACGGTAGAGCAGAAAAAGGCATCTATCAATACGCAGGCATGGATTCTGCATTTCACCAATCCGTTGGAGTGTTGGGCTAATTTACGCCGTTCCAACTACCCACAGCTAAAGTCTCCTGCAGAGTATGGCTTCAGCCTGGTTCTTACTGGGGGGGCGGCTATCCCGGTCCGTCTGTGCTATCCTGTGCTGGAATCTTCATACAATAAGAAAAACTATGAGGAAGCGCTGGAGCGTATGGGAGGTAATAATAGCTGGAATACCCCTGTGTGGTGGGATAAAAATAATGTTCAATAATTTCTGTTCAACATCAAATTAACTATCAATATGAAAAAGATATATGTTATGCTGTTTGCCATATTGGCATTCAACGCCTTCTTGACAAGCTGCAGCGACGAAGAGCCGTTCTCTACGGCTACGCCCAATGATGAGCCTCGTATACTCGACCCTACCTTTCCGGATCGGGTCAATGGAAATCTGGCCACATTTGCCAATTTCAGTCGTGACGGCAAATTTTCGATGAAACTCACGGTGACTCCCGCGGACTATACTACCGTAACTTGGTTTGTGGATGGAGAAGAAGTGGCTACCGGTACTGAAATAGAAAAGGAATTTATGGCAGGAACTTATCACCTTAAAATAACAGCTACCACCACTGTTGGGAAATCCACTTACCGTGAAGGGCTTATTCAGGTAAATCCTTTAGCAGATGACCCCAGTGCCACTGAAGTGGCATTCGAACGTATTGTGGCTCCCGGTAATAAAGCTTGTTTTTACGGCGATAACCTGGATAAAGTGGAAAGCATTCTTATTGGTGGGATGGCTGCCACGGATATTACTTATGTGGAGTCGGAAGATGGCAATTATGTGGAATATACTGTGCCTGCCGGCTTGTCGGAGGGAGATTACCGGGTTATTTTTATCGATGCCGAAGGAAATGAATATGGCGCCAATAAAGTGAAAGTGACTAAAGGGGCTATGATTACAATGGGAGCCAACCGTGCTACCGTTGGTACGGCATGGATAATGACCGGTATTAATCTTGATGCTGTTGCCTCGGTTGCGGTAGCTGATGTGGAGGTAGTGGAATTTGCAGAGCAAACTGCCACTTCTCTCACGCTGATTTGCCCGGAACTGGCAGAAGGGGAATATACAGTGACTGGTAAGACCAAGACCGGTGAGAGTATACAGTTCTATGCCAATGGTGAAGTTACTACAGAACAGAAAGTTACTATCTCTTCTGAGAAAGCCCTATGGGAAGGCCATCATTATGTGTCTTGGGACAAAGCGGACGGTGATCCGAACAAATCGTTCAACCTGATTCCTCAAGAAGTGATGACTGCCCTTAAGCCGGGAACTATTTTGCGGGTGTATTATTCGATAGAGCCTACAGCAGAATATCATCAGATGCAACTTGCTACCGGTTGGTGGACAGGGCTGATGGATAAGATAGAATTCAGTGAAGATGGTGTTTACGAACTGATTATCACCCAAGAGGTTATTGACAAGATAAATGCTGAGGCCGGATTCCTTTGTGTGGGACACGGTTACTATGTCGACTTGGTAACAGTTCAATAATTTCTAATAAAGAGTGAAAAATGCATACTTACATTTTACGATTTTTTCTGCTGTTTGCTGCATCTGCCACAAATCTTAGTGCACAGATACCCATATATCAAAATCCTGATATGCCTATCGAAGTGCGCGTTGAGGATGCGTTAAGCCGTATGACACTTGAAGAAAAGGTGGCACTTTGCCATGCGCAGAGCAAGTTCTCATCGGCAGGGGTGCCCCGTTTGGGTATTCCAGAGTTGTGGATGAGTGATGGACCTCATGGAGTTCGCCATGAGTTTGAATGGAATACTTGGAATTATGCGGGTTGGACCAACGACTCTATTACGGCTTTTCCTGCTCTTACGGCTCTTGCCGCTACTTGGAATCCGGATATGGCTGCACGCTATGGCAAGGCTATTGGCGAGGAGGCACGTTATCGTAAGAAAGACGTATTGTTAGGTCCCGGTGTCAATATCTACCGTACTCCCCTTAATGGGCGTAACTTTGAGTATATGGGTGAAGACCCTTATCTTGCCGGTGTAATGGCGGTTCCTTATGTCAAGGAATTGCAAAAAAACGGTGTTGCTGCTTGTGTGAAGCATTTTGCATTGAACAACCAGGAGCAGTGGCGTGGTACCGTTGACGTTGAAGTGAGTGACCGTGCTCTTTACGAAATCTATTTGCCTGCTTTCAAACAGGCAATAGTGGAAGGGGGAGCATGGAGCGTCATGGGAGCTTATAACAAGTATCGTGGCCAGCATTGTTGCCATAATGCCCGTCTGCTCAATGATATTCTACGTGATGAATGGGGTTTTGACGGTTGTGTCATTACGGATTGGGGAGGAGCTCACGACACCAAAGAGGCTGCTCTTAATGGTCTTGACATCGAAATGGGGTCTTATACTAACGGTTTGACTTCGGATAATAGCTTGGGGTATAATCTCTACTATTTGGCAGACCCCTATCTGGAGATGTTGAAGAAGGGGGAATTGCCGATGGCGTCAGTGGATGCGAAAGCGAGGAATATACTGCGTCTGATTTTCCGGACTTCATTGAATCAGAATAAGCCGTATGGTTCACTCTGTACCAAAGAACATTATGATGTGGCTAAAGTAATAGGTGACGAGTCCATCGTACTGTTGCGGAACAATGGCATTCTTCCATTACAAGCTGATAAGTATAACCGGATATTGGTGGTTGGTGACAATGCTGTCCGTAGACTTACGGATGGTGGCGGTTCGTCGGAATTGAAACCAAAAGATATGATTTCTCCACTTGATGCACTGCGTGCCCTATATGGTGATAAGATAGAATACACCCAGGGTTATGCATGTGGCCGTCCCTTTTTTGGTCATGAGGAGGAAATGCGGCAGACGGTGATAGACTCTTTGCGTGCTGAGGCTGTGGCAAAGGCACGGCAGGCAGATGTTGTTATCTATGTGGGAGGTTTGAATAAAAACGCTTTCCAGGATTGTGAATCTACTGACCGTAAGTCGTATAATTTACCTTTTTCTCAAAATGAATTGATAGAAGAGCTTGTTGCTGTCAATCCAAATCTTGTGATAGCCAATATCAGTGGCAATGCTTATGCTATGCCGTGGTTGCAGAAAGTGCCTGCAATCCTGCATATTTCTTATTTGGGGACTATGGGAGGAGCGTCGATTGCAGATGTTATCAGTGGTAAAGTGAATCCATCGGGTAAACTGCCTTATTCTTTCCCGGTGAAGTTAAGCGATTGTTCGGCGCACTTTTTTGGTGAAGAGGCTTATCCGGGTATCGATACTGGCAAGGACGATGTGTCTTTGACGGATTATCAGCGCAATGTCGGTGTCAATCCTAAAGAAGAGTATAAAGATGATATTTTAGTAGGTTATCGTTGGCACGATACAAAGAAGATTCCGGCTCTTTTTAGTTTTGGGCATGGATTGAGTTACACTTCTTTCAAATACGGCAAGTCTCGGCTGTCATCGAAGACGATGGATGAAAAAGGAAGTATCAAGGTAACAGTACCTTTGACTAATACGGGTACGAAGATTGGTAAAGAAGTGGTACAACTTTATCTTGGAGATCCGGTGTGTAGCGTTGTCCGTCCATTGAAAGAGTTGAAGCATTTTACAAAAGTAGAGGTCGAACCTGATGAAACTGTTCAAGTGGAATTTGTTATCACTCTTGATGATTTGAAGTTTTTTGATGAGGCAAGCCATCGATGGATAGCTGAACCGGGAGTATTCAATGTGTATGTCGGGACTTCATCTGCAGATATTCGTTGCATGCACTCCTTTAAATATATATGTGATTGACGTAATAATTCAACGGCAATTAAACATATATGTGAAGAAAACGTACTGCCTTTTAGGCAGTACGTTGCATAATGAATCATTCTTTTGAAGTTTGAAATTTAATCAATATACTTATCTTTGTCTTTTGAATAGATAATTGCCTAATATGAAACCATGATGAAACAGAAACTTCTTTACCTTTTGCCACTCTTCCTATTGTCGGGATGCGGGCAGGCTACTTACAAGAATGCATCTCTGCCGGCAGAAGAGCGTGCCGGACTTTTGCTGAAGGAACTGACGCTCGAAGAGAAGGTGTCCTTGATGATGGACAGCTCCAAACCAGTGGAACGTCTGGGCATCAAGCCCTATAACTGGTGGAATGAAGCGTTGCATGGAGTGGCGCGTGCCGGGCTGGCCACAGTGTTTCCCCAACCGATTGGTATGGCGGCATCTTTCTCGCCGGAGACTGTATACGAGGTATTTACTGCTGTTTCTGATGAGGCCCGTGCCAAGAATGCCTACTATGCATCCCAGGAAAGCCATGAACGCTATCAAGGATTGACAATGTGGACGCCTACGGTGAACATCTACCGCGACCCTCGCTGGGGAAGGGGTATAGAGACTTATGGGGAAGACCCTTATCTGACCAGCCGTATGGGGGTGATGGTTGTAAAGGGTTTGCAGGGCACGAACGATGGAAAATATGACAAGCTGCATGCTTGTGCCAAGCACTTTGCCGTACACTCCGGTCCGGAATGGAACCGCCATGAGTTTAATGCGGAAAATATCAAGCCCCGTGATTTGTATGAAACTTATCTTCCTCCTTTCGAAGCTTTGGTGAAAGAAGGAAAAGTGAAGGAGGTGATGTGTGCCTACAACCGCTTTGAGGGTGATCCTTGTTGCGGTAGCGACCGCTTGCTGATGCAGATTTTGCGCGATGAGTGGGGATTTGACGGTATTGTTCTTTCGGACTGTGGAGCTATTGCCGATTTTTACAGAGATTATGGTCATAAGACGCATCCTGATGCAGAGTCCGCTTCGGCGGCTGCGGTGCTGAGCGGGACTGACTTGGAATGCGGTTCGAGTTACGAGGCCCTGGTAGAAGCGGTGAAGCAGGGAAAGATTGATGAAAAAGCAGTGGATGTAGCAGTCAAGCGCCTTTTGACGGCCCGCTTTGCCTTGGGTGAAATGGACGAGCCGGAGAAGGTGTCCTGGACCGGCATTCCTTTTTCTGTGGTGGCTTCTGCCGGACACGACTCTCTGGCGCTCGACATGGCGCGCAAGTCAATGACACTGCTTATGAACAAGGATAATACCTTGCCGTTGAAGCGTGGAGGGCTGACTATAGCCGTGATGGGTCCAAATGCCAATGATTCTGTGATGCAGTGGGGAAATTATAACGGTATGCCTCCGCACACAGTTACCATTCTGGACGGAATTAGAAAAGTTTTGGGGAGTGATGATCGGCTTATTTATGAACAAGGCTGCGGATGGGTGGAGAGAGCTCAGATACAGAGCGTCTTCAACCGTTGCAAAACTGCCGACGGGAAACCCGGATTTACTGCACGCTACTGGAATAACGTGACTCGTGACGGTGAGCCAGTCACTACTGCCCAAGTGACCACTCCTTTCCATTTCTGTACATCCGGTGCCACGGTTTTTGCTCCGGGTGTGAACCTTACCGACTTCTCGGCTACCTACAACAGCGTATTCACTCCCGACCAGTCGGGAGAGGTGGTCTTTGACATCTATGCTTATGGCTCAGGGAGATTGCGGATAAATGGGGAGGAAGTGAGAGGATTCTCCAATCAGCACGGTGGGCAGAAGAGTGCTTATACTTTGCAGGTACAAGCAGGAAAAACGTATGACGTTGAATTGGATTTTGAATATTTCCGTAGCGATGCACAGCTGGACTTTGACCTTGGATTTAAGAATGAAGTGGATGTGAAGAAATCTGTGGAGCGTGTAAAGGATGCTGATGTCGTGGTCTTTGTGGGAGGAGTCTCTCCGAACCTCGAAGGCGAGGAGATGGGTGTTGAGCTTCCCGGATTCAGAGGAGGCGACCGTACTGATATTGAGTTGCCTGCTGTCCAGCGGGAACTGATTGCCGCTTTGCACCATGCCGGTAAAAAGGTGGTGTTGGTGAACTGTTCAGGTTCTCCTATCGGCTTGGAGCCGGAAACCGGGAGGTGTGGAGCTATCCTGCAGGCATGGTATCCCGGTCAGGCAGGCGGTACGGCTGTAGCTGAAGTCTTGTTCGGTGATTACAATCCGGCAGGACGCTTGCCGGTAACCTTCTACCGTAATGTGTCACAGCTTCCAGATTTTGAGGATTATAATATGACGGGCCGGACTTACCGTTACATGACCCAGGAACCGCTTTTCCCCTTCGGTCATGGATTGAGCTATACCTCTTTCAGCTATGGCGCTGTGGTGCTTGGTTCGGATAATATAAAGTCCGGTGAGAAATTGAGATTGAGTGTCCCCGTAACCAATACCGGCAAATGTGACGGTGAAGAGGTTGTGCAGGTCTATTTGAAGAAAAACGATGATGTAGAAGGACCGAGCAAGGCATTGCGTGCTTTCAAGCGGGTACATATCCCGGCAGGAAAGACGGTCGATGTAGAGTTTGATTTGGGTGATAAAGAGTTGGTGTGGTGGAATCCGCAAAGCAATGCCATGTGCGTTTCCGAAGGCAGCTATGAACTGATGGTGGGCGGTAGCTCGCAAACTGCTGATTTGCTGCGCCGGTCTTTTGTCATTCAGTCTTGATACATCACTGACAGAGTCAAAAAAAGTTTTCCGCTTGAGGGTGAGTTATGGCCCTCAAGCGGAATTTTTATATACTGGGAATACATGTTCTTAATAATCCTTAATACTATATGTTAACTCCCTTGTTTCTTTGTACTTCTCTAATTTTAATTGATATATTTGCTGTCTCTTATACACATCTCCGAGCCCACGAGACGCTACGCTATCT
>ENA-OXQK01000105-OXQK01000105.1-human-gut-metagenome-genome-assembly--contig:-NODE-105-length-25389-cov-13.4633_pt1 | contig 25389 bp, 22 predicted proteins | sample MGYA00249582_ERZ652563 | MGnify/ENA primary metagenome ERZ652563 (study PRJEB26925, sample SAMN05826493) | human gut metagenome | biome: ENVO:2100002; feature: ENVO:00000062; material: ENVO:00002003... | reverse complement strand
ATCCTTGTTATTATAATAATAAATAGAAAATTTTGGTTATTTTTGCAGTGATTTAAGGCTTTTAGCCTCATTTAGTAACTAAAAAGAGAAAATTATGAGCAGATATATTTTTGAGACGAAGATGGAAGTAAGAGATTATGAGTGCGATATTGAGGGCATCGTGAACAATGCCAACTATCTGCACTACATGGAACATACCCGCCATCTCTTTCTGAAGGAATGCGGCCTCAGCTTTGCCGAAATGCACAACAAGGGCGTGGATGCTGTGGTGGCGAGAATGAACCTGCAATACAAGGTTCCGCTGCAATGCGATGATGAATTCTTCTCGCGTCTGTGGCTGGAGAAGCAGGGCGTGAGATATGTTTTCCATCAGGACATCTTCCGTGCCAAGGACGAGAAACTCTGCCTCAAGGCAACCGTAGAACTCGTCTGCCTCATCAACGGAAAACTGGGCAACAGCGAGGACTACGACAAGGCATTCGAGAAATACTTCTCTCCTCAGAGTTAACAGGTTAACAGTTAACAGCTGATTTTTCAATACCCCTTCCGCACACGAGCGAAGAACTTGCGTTCCGAAAGAGGCAATCCTATAAACCATAAAAGCCGAAACATTATGGAGCAACTCCTTCATTATGTGTGGAAGCACAAGCTCTTCCCACTCTCTCCACTCACCACCACCTGGCACCAGGCTGTGGAAGTAATTGACCCCGGACTGCACAACCGCAATGCAGGGCCCGATTTCTTCAATGCCAAAATCAAACTCAACGGAACCCTATGGGTGGGAAACGTGGAGATTCACGACAAGGCAAGCGACTGGTATGTACACGGACATGATAAGGATGAACGCTACGACAACGTTATCCTGCACGTTTGCGGAACCATCGATGTAGAAGCCAAGAACTCGAAAGGCGAGCCCCTCGTGCAGTTGCAGCTCGACATTCCCGAAAACGTATCGAAGCATTATCAGGAGCTGCTGAACATCGACCAGTATCCTCCCTGCTACCAGATTATCCCATCGCTCACCCGCCTCACCGTGCACAGTTGGATGAGCGCCCTGCAAACCGAGCGCTTATCGCAGAAAACCGATGCGATAGAGGCGCGCGTGAAGCAATGTAACGGCGATTGGGAGAACGCCTACTTCGTGACTCTGGCGCGCAACTACGGGTTCGGAATCAACGGAGACGCCTTCGAGCAGTGGGCTTACCATCTGCCGCTGAGGGCCGTAGACCATCACCGCGACGACCTCTTCCAGATAGAAGCCATCTTCCTGGGGCAAGCCGGACTGCTGGAGCTGAACACCATTCCCGAAAGATATCAGAAAGACGCACTGAACGACGGCTATTTCTCCCGGTTGAGGAACGAATATCTCTATCTCTCGCATAAATTCTCGCTGCAGCCGATGGATTACAAGCAGTGGCGCTTCCTGCGCCTGCGTCCGCAGAACTTCCCTCACATCCGCATCTCGCAGTTAGCCAATCTTTATTATAACCGCCGTGCGGGGCTGAGCCAACTGCTCGAGGCAAGCACGGTGAAGGAGGCGAAGCAGGTGCTCTCAACCAGCGTTACGGAGTATTGGGAAACCCATTATACCTTCGGCAGCACGAGCATCCGGAACGAGAAGCACCTCTCCCCTTTCTCGCTCAATCTGCTCATCATCAACACCGTGGTTCCCATCCTCTTTGCCTATGGAAGGCACCGGGGCGAGGAGAAATACTGCGACCGCGCCTTCGACTTCCTGGAGGAGCTGAAGGCCGAGAATAACCACATAGTAAGGATGTGGAAGGAATGCGGCCTGCCGGTAGAGAACGCCGGGGATAGCCAGGCACTCATACAGCTGAAGAAGGAATACTGCGACAGGAAGGAATGCCTGAGGTGCAGAATAGGTTACGAATACTTGAAAAGATAAAGATTATGGCTGATCAACAGGAAATACTGAACACCATCCTCCTGACAAGGCTCAATTACTTCAGCCTGGCAGGAATGCTGGAGCTATACAGAAAGGTAGGCTCCGCTACGCTCATCCTGGAGCATAAGAACAACCTCAGAGACATCCTCCCCGATGCCTCGGATAAACTCGTGAGCGCTATCCAGAACTGCGAAGAAGCCCGAAAACGCGCAGAGGAAGAACTGGAGTACGATATACGCTACGGAATAGAACCCATTCCGATGAACGACGACCGCTATCCGCAACGCCTCAAAGACTGCGATGACGCACCCCTCATCCTCTTCTATAAAGGCAACGCCAACCTCAACCAGCAGCGCGTCATCAACATCGTAGGAACCCGCCACTGCACGCCTTACGGCGAAGACCTCATCCGCCGCTTCATCACCGACCTGAAGCAGCTCTCACCCAACGTGCTCATCATGAGCGGACTTGCCTACGGAGTGGATATCGTGGCGCACCGCCAGGCACTCGCCTGCGGCTACGAAACCATAGGCGTGCTGGCTCACGGTCTGGATGACCTCTACCCCCGTCAGCACCGGGAAACGGCGGCAAGAATGATAGAACAGGGCGGACTGCTCACCGAATTCCTTACCCGTACAAACGCTGATAAGATAAACTTCGTGCGCCGCAACCGCATCGTAGCGGGAATGTCGGATGCCTGCATCCTGATAGAGAGCGCAGCTCACGGCGGCGGTCTCATCACCTGCGATATTTCGCAATCCTACGGTAGGGACGTCTTCACCTTCCCGGGCAGAATAGGTGATTACTACAGCGAGGGCTGCAACAACCTGATACGCAACAACGGCGCCACGCTCATCACCAGTGCCGAGGACTTTGTGAAGGACATGCGCTGGCAGGATGACGCCACCCTGATGCGAGCCAAGCAGCAAGGCATCGAGCGCAGCCTCTTCCCCGAATTATCGCCCGAAGAAGAGCTCATCGTCCAAATCCTCTCAAAGACCAACGACCTGCAGATCAACATCATCAGCGTGAAGTCGAACATCGACATCTCCCGCCTCACCTCCCTCCTCTTCCAGATGGAAATGAAAGGAATCATCCGCACCCTGGCAGGGGGAATGTATCATCTTTTAAAGTGAATCAAAGGAGGAGTTAAGGAGTTAAAGGGAGTTAAGGAGTTAAGGCAACAGTTATGAGATACTCATGTTTTTTTGTATATCATGGCAAATTCTCATAAAAAAAGTGTAACTTTGCAACCGAAATTTTGGAGAAGGAATATCAAGGATTATCATTTTCGAAGCATTTGTCTTAACTCCTTTAACTCCTTAACTCCTTTAACTCCTCATAAAACGATGAAAATAGGTAATATTGAATTTGGACCTCAGCCCCTCTTCCTCGCTCCGATGGAAGACGTAACAGATATTGGCTTTCGCATGCTCTGCAAGCGATTCGGAGCCGCCATGGTTTATACTGAGTTCGTATCGGCGGAAGCCTTGGTGAGAAGCATCAAGAGTACTGTCAGCAAACTTACGATAAGCGATGAAGAGCGCCCTGTGGGCATTCAGATTTACGGCAGAACCACCGAGGACATGGTGGAAGCTGCAAAAATCGTAGAACAGGCGAAGCCGGATGTAATTGATATTAACTTCGGTTGCCCGGTGAAGAAGGTTGCCGGAAAGGGTGCAGGAGCCGGAATGCTCCGCAATATTCCGCTGATGCTGGATATTACAAGAGAGGTGGTAAAGGCGGTAAACGTGCCCGTAACCGTGAAAACCCGATTGGGATGGGATTGCGAGAACCTCATCATCACCGACCTTGCCGAGCAGCTACAGGATTGCGGAATCCAGGCGCTCACCATCCACGGCAGAACCCGTAGCCAGATGTACACCGGAGAAGCCGACTGGAGCCTTATAGGAGAGGTGAAGAACAATCCCCGCATCCATATTCCTATCATCGGCAACGGCGATATTACGACCCCGGAAGAAGCCAAGCTTGCCTTCGAAAGATACGGCGTAGATGCGGTAATGATTGGCCGCGCCACCTTCGGCAGGCCTTGGATTTTCAAGGAAATTCGTGATTATCTGGATAATACGGGCGCTGCTCCATTAACCGTAGATGAGAAAATCGACCTCCTGGAAGAGCAGCTTCGCATCAATGTGGAGCGCATCGACGAGTACAGAGGCATTCTCCACACCCGTCGCCACCTTGCCGCCTCCCCTATCTTCAAGGGCATTCCCGATTTTCGCCAGACGAGAATCGCCATGCTGAGAGCCACGACCGTGGAGGAACTGAAAGAAATATTGAAAGAATGCCGCGAGAGAATCAAGGCAATAGAATAATAAAAGTATATAAGTAAAGGGAGATTCCAACGATGATGGTTGGAATCTCCCTTTTAATTTATTTTTTATATGACAACAAAATTATCTCATACCTGCCTTTTCCAAAATGCTGCGAGCCATTACACAAAAGGGATGTTCTTCGATATTTTTGAATCCCTTAAAATTGCGCTCGGCCTCTTCTGCATGGCGCAAAAACTCTTTTGCTTCTTTACCATGCAATGTTGGTATTGCTTTGATTGCTGTTGCCATAATCTTATCTCCTATCATTATGTCAACTGCCAACCTGTAACAAAGTTAACAGGTTAACAGTTAACAGTTGTTTTTTCTATACTTCTACCTGAAATTGAAGAAACCTAGCTTCCTCAAATTATAGAGAAGGGCTTTACTTCTTCAATATTGAAGCACCTTCGAGCAGGGCGAGTGCCTTATTCTCGTTCTCCTCCATGAGTTCACGCTCTCCCGGACCCTTGTCGTTGATTCCGCAGAGGTGCAGGATGCCATGGATGATGACGCGATGGAGCTCATCATCGTAGGTCTTGCCAAACTGCTCGGCATTGGTGCGGACTGTATCGAGCGAAATCACTATGTCGCCGTTAATCACATCATCCTCATCGTAATCGAAGGTGATGACATCGGTATAGTAATCATGACCCAGATACTCGTTGTTTACTTCGAGAATCTTCTCGTCATCTACAAACATATAGCCAATCTCACCCACCTTGCGGCCATGAGAGGCAGCTACCTTGCGAATCCAGGCACTGGTGTCGCGCTTCTTGATCTTTGGCATTTTCACGCCGTCTACATTGTATGTTATCATACGCTTCTTCCTCCTATTTTATTTTATTTTTGGTAAAAATTCATCTACTTCTCTTCCGAAGAATCTCAGCTCCCTAACCAGCGTTGAGCTGATGCTGCTGTATCTTGGGTCAGAAAACAGCAGGATGGTTTCTACGCCGCCCAACTGCTTATTGATGTCAGCCTGCTCTCTTTCGTACTCGAAATCCTTGGCAGAACGGACGCCACGAACCAGAAACCTGGCTCCCATACGATGCGCCAAATCGATGGTGAGATCATCGTAAGAAACCACCTCCAGGCGATAACCTTTAGATGCATCTTCCGCATCCACCAGTTCCGAACATTCCTTCGGGAAAACAGCCTTGATATCCTCCACACGCTTCGAGATTTCCTCGCTGGCGTGCTTCAGTTTGCTCACCGCCACTGCAATCACGAGCTTGTCGAACATCGGCAGAGCCCGCTCGGCAATGTTCTGATGTCCTATCGTAAATGGGTCGAATGTACCCGTAAAAATCCCTATCTTCATAAATGTTTATCCTTTAACGGCGCTAGCCCTAATTCAACATTTAACATTCAACATTACTCAAACAGGTCGCCCTGCATAATATTGCTTGTATACGGATTTCTGCCGAGATGCTCGTAGGCAAGCGGCGTTGCCATTCTGCCTCGCGGCGTGCGCTTGATGAAACCCTCCATGATGAGGAACGGCTCGTAAACCTCCTCTACGGTGCCGCCATCCTCGCCTATTGCCGTGGCAATGGTGCTTACGCCTACCGGACCGCCACGGAACTTGTCGATGATGGTGGTGAGAATCTTGTTATCAATCTCATCCAAACCATACTGGTCGATGTTGAGCGCCTTGAGCGCCATCTGGGCAATATCGTAAGTGATGGTTCCGTTGCCCTTTACCTGGGCGAAATCACGCACTCTTCGCAGCAGGGAATTGGCGATACGAGGGGTTCCGCGCGAACGGCGGGAGATTTCCACAGCCGCCTCATCCTCTATCGGCACCTTCAGGAGCATCGCACTTCGCTTGATAATCTTCTGAAGCGTAGCCGGGTCGTAATATTCCAGATGCAGATTGATTCCGAAACGGGCACGCAGAGGAGCTGTAAGCAGACCGCTTCTCGTTGTTGCTCCTACGAGGGTAAACGGATTCAAGTCTATCTGGATGCTGCGAGCCGAAGGACCCTTGTCTATCATGATATCGATGCGGTAATCCTCCATCGCCGAATAGAGATACTCCTCTACCACAGGCGAAAGTCGGTGGATTTCATCGATAAAGAGCACATCGTTGGGCTCCAGCGAGGTAAGGATTCCCGCCAGATCGCCCGGCTTATCAAGCACAGGACCCGATGTAATCTTGAATCCTACGCCCAGTTCGTTGGCGATGATGTTGCTCAGCGTGGTCTTACCCAATCCCGGCGGACCATGGAGGAGCGTATGGTCGAGTGGTTCTCCACGATATTTGGCAGCCTCAACAAAGACCTCGAGATTTTCCACCACGCCATTCTGTCCGCTGAAATCAGAAAACTTCAGCGGGCGCAGCGCCTTCTCGAATTCCTTTTCGGCAGGCGAAACTATTTCTTGTCTTATATCAAAATCTTCGTTCATTCTATGACTATTATCGATAATATGGGTGCAAAGTTACACATTTGTTGCGGAATTAAAGAAGAAAAGCCGAATTATTTTGCCCATGATTTTGCACAATCCCAAAAGATTCGTGCAGATTTGCAAGCGTTACCCTACAAAAATGTTATAATTTATCATTTTCTTGCAGAATAATTTGTTTATCCGATAGAAAAGACGTACTTTTGCACTCGATATTGAAAGCGAGGAAAGAAATTAATAAGAGAGAAATATCAGGATTTTAAAAGAAATAGAATTATGCTTAAGTTATTTCAAGGGCTCAGTAAGCTGCTGGCCAATTACACATCTATCTTCGTGATAGGTGTTGCAGTGTTCACATTCTTCTTCCCACATACCTTCGACTGGGTGCGCGGAACTACTCAAACCGTCATTCTCGGCATCATCATGCTCACTATGGGTCTGACCTTGACCACCAACGACTTCAAGATTTTGGCCCAACGCCCACTGGATGTCTTCATCGGAGCCTGTGCCCAGTTTATCATCATGCCGGGTGTGGCTTATACCCTGGTTCATGTGTGGCATCTTGACCCAGCCCTGGCACTCGGAATCCTGCTGGTAGGTTGCTGTCCTGGCGGCGTTTCGAGCAACATCATGAGTTATCTGTGTCATGGCGACGTAGCTTTCTCTGTAGGAATGACCTGCGCCTCTACCATTCTTGCACCAGTGATGACTCCGCTGCTGATGAAGATTACGGCAGGCGAGATTATCCATGTAGATGCTGTGGGAATGTTCATCAACATCCTCATCGTAACGATTATTCCTGTGGCCATCGGCTGCGCCCTCAACTATATTTACGGCAAGAAAGACTGCTTCCCTACCATCCAGAGTCTGATGCCGGGCATCAGCGTTACGTGTCTGGCAATCATCGTAGGCGGTGTGATTTCTACGGTTCATGATGACCTCGTAGCCCGCGGCTTATCGCTTTTCCTCTGGACTTTCGCCGTGGTTTTCTGCCACAACACGCTGGGCTATCTTCTCGGTTGGCTTGCCGGCAAATGTGCCGGATTCAATACCGCCAAGAAGCGTACCATCAGTATTGAGGTAGGAATGCAGAACGCCGGTCTTGCTACGGTACTTGCTGGCAACTTCTTCGCAGCCCAGCCTCTCGCCGTATTGCCTTGCGCCATCAGCTGCGCCTGGCACAGCATTTCGGGCACCATCCTTGCCGGAATCTATCTGAAATGGGACCATCTGCATGAGAAGAAGTAAATGACTTCTGAAAAAGATAAAAAAGGTCGTGAGATTTCTGATTGAACCTCACGACCTTTTCTTATATCATTACCTCACGGGGTTAACAGGTTAACAGTTAACAGCCGTTTTTTCTATAGTTACTTCCCCGTAGTCAGCAGCTGCACGGCTCGCTGAACTATCTCGTTGGTCTCGTTCCAGACCTGGAAGTATTGGCTCATATCCCAGATATCTCTTGCAACAAGGGCTTTCAGCTGCAGGGCGAGGTATTTCTTCGTCTGAATTAATTCAGCCTCATCCTTTGGCTCTATCTTCTCCTTCTTGCCCTCGGCGATAATGCCATCTATCAGCGAAGAAGGAACCTCGTAGGTGGCGAGGAACTTATCGAAATTCTTATACTGGCTCTTCAGTTCCTTACGATGCGCATCGATGAACTTCAGACTGTGGTTGATGACGATACTCTTGGCTGCCAACTGACGGTGCATCTTGGTGTACTTGGTTGTATCCAGCGGAACGAAATAATCTGGCATGATTCCACCACCACCATAAACTACACGATGCTTGCGCAAGGTATAATACTTCAGACTGTCTGAAAGATGGATGCTGTCCTGATTGGTGAACTCGCCATGCTTGTAACGCTTGTCCAGATCCATCGCATAATCCAATCTGTCACCTTTCTTATATGGCTTCTGGATGCATCTGCCGCTAGGCGTATAGTAATGGGCGATGGTGAGACGAATCTCGCTGCCATCATCGAAGGTCAGCGGACGCTGCACCAATCCCTTGCCGAAGGTTCTGCGACCAACCACTACGCCACGGTCCTGATCCTGGATGGCTCCGGAAACAATCTCGGCGGCAGAAGCGGTAAACTCATTGGTGAGCACCACCACCTTGCCATTGCGCCATCTGCCGTTAGCCTGCGCCTTGTATTCCTGACGAGGCGCTGCACGACCGTTGGTATAAACGATGAGATCGCCCTTCTGCAGGAACTCGTTGGCAATCTGAGCCGCAGCCTGAAGATAGCCTCCGCCATTATCCTCAAGGTCGAAGATAAGGTCCTTCATTCCCTTCTTTTTCAGCGAATCCATCGCTATTGTTACCTCTTTATGACTGGTAAGACCGAAGCTTCCCAATCGGATGTATCCGATGCCCGGACGAATCATATAAGCCGCATCCATCGTAGTTACCGGAATTTTATCGCGCTTTACCTTGAAGATGAGTTTATCCTTGATGCCACGGCGCACGATGGTAAGGTTCACCGTTGTTCCCTTAGGACCACGAAGGCGCTTCATGATTTCCTCCTTGCTCATCTTGACGCCCGAAATGGCAGTATCGTTTACAGCCACAATGCGGTCGCCGGCAATGATTCCCACCTTCTCAGAAGGTCCGTTCGTAACCGGCTGGATAACGAGCAGCGTATCATCTACCATGTTAAACTGCACGCCAATGCCATCAAAACTGCCGTTCAGCGGCTCGTTCATCGCCTTGGTTTCCTTGGCTGTAGCATAAGAAGAATGAGGGTCGAGCTTTTCGAGCATGCCTCGGATGGCGTCCTCTACGAGCTTATTCTCATCCACACTATCCACATAGAGATTGGTAATGGCGATTTCAGCCCTTCCCAACTTCTCTATCGGGCTGTTCTTGCCCATCTTGATACGCAACTGGGCACTGGCAGAAGTTACTGCCAGGAATGCTACCAGTGCTATGAATAGATATTTCTTCATTTCTTAAAACTTAAAGTTTATGAAAGAGAGAAATCCTTCAAGAGTTAACAGGTTAACAGTTAACAGCGCTTTTTTCAATGGTTACCCCCCCCCGAAAGCACTTGAATTCTTCACTCTTCGTTCTTCACTCTTCACTTCATTTAATCCAGCGGTGCTGAGTCTTCCTCCGGAATATCCTCTTCTATTACCAGATTTTCGATGATGAAGTTCTGGCGCTCCATCGTGTTCTTACCCATATAATATTCCAGCAGCTTCTGCACCTGATCGGTTTTATGCAGCGTAACCTGCTCCAACCGCATGTCGGGACCGATGAAATGGGCGAATTCATCAGGCGAAATCTCTCCCAATCCTTTGAATCGGGTGATTTCAGGATCAGGGCCCAAATCGCGAATCGCCTGCTGGCGCTCCTCATCGCTGTAACAGTAATGCGTGATGAAATCGCTCTTTTTCTCCTTGCTTCCCAGTTTCGCATCCGCATCAGCCACCACCTGCTTGTTCTTGATCTTGGTTCGCTTGTTGCGCACTCGGAACAATGGGGTCTGAAGCACGTAGACATGGCCCTTCTTGATGAGATCTGGGAAGAACTGAAGGAAGAAGGTGATGATGAGCAGGCGGATGTGCATTCCGTCGACATCCGCATCGGTTGCCACAATTACCTTGTTGTAACGCAATGAATCCAAGCCGTCCTCTATATCAAGAGCCGCCTGAAGCAGATTGAACTCCTCGTTCTCATAAACCACCTTCTTGGTAAGACCGAAGCTGTTGAGCGGTTTACCACGCAGAGAGAACACCGCCTGGGTATTCACATCGCGGCTCTTGGTGATGCTTCCGCTGGCAGAATCGCCCTCGGTGATGAAGATGGAACTCTCCTCCTTGCGCTCGTTCTTGGCGTCGCTGAAATGGATGCGGCAGTCGCGGAGCTTGCGATTGTGGAGATTCGCCTTCTTGGCACGCTCACGGGCGAGTTTGGTAACGCCCGCCATCGCCTTGCGCTCGCGTTCGCTCTCCTTAATCTTATTCTCCAGAACCTCAGCTACATCCTTGTGGATATGGAGATAGTTGTCTACTTCCTTCTTCAGGAAATCGCCCACATACTTATTGATGGTTTCGCCACCATTCGGCGTCATCGTAGTACTTCCGAGCTTAATCTTGGTCTGACTCTCGAAAACCGGTTCTTCTACGTTGATGGCAATGGCAGCCACCAGTCCGTTTCGGATGTCAGCATACTCATACTTGCCGTAGAACTCCTTGATAGTCTTGGCAATATGCTCCTTGAAGGCACTCTGATGCGTACCTCCCTGGGTGGTGTGCTGACCGTTGACGAAGGAATAATACTCCTCGCCATACTGGTTGGTATGGGTGAAGGCAATCTCGATGTCCTCGCCCTTCATGTGGACGATGTCGTAGAGACCTTCGTTGGTCATATTATCGCTCAGCAAATCCTGCAGACCATGGCGACTCAAGATGCGGCGGCCATTGTGCATGATGGTGAGTCCGGTGTTCAGATAAGTATAGTTGCGGAGCATCGTTTCCACGAAATCATCGTGGAAGGAATAGTTCTTGAAGAGTGTATTATCCGGCTCGAAGAAGATAAAGGTACCGTTCTCGTCCTCAGTATCTTCCGTCATATCGCTCTTCAGAATACCTTTCTCAAACTTCAGATGGCGCACCTTTCCATCGCGGTACGACTTTACTTCGAAATGGGAACTGAGGGCATTGACCGCCTTCACACCCACACCATTCAGACCGACGCTCTTCTTGAACGCCTTGCTGTCGTACTTACCGCCGGTATTCAGCACACTTACAGCCTCAACGAGCTTGCCCTGAGGAATACCACGACCATAGTCGCGCACGCTGACACGCAGATTGTCCTCGATATCGATTTCCAGACGGGCACCTGCGCCCATCTTGAATTCATCGATAGAGTTGTCTACCACCTCCTTCAAGAGCACATAAATACCATCTTCCGGCAGATTTCCATCTCCCAGACGACCGATGTACATACCCGGACGGGTGCGTACATGCTCCATATCGCTCAAGTGGCGGATGTTATCGTCGGTATATTCTACCGGCGGCTGCTCCAGAGAGGCATTGGTAAGCTCATCAGCGGCATTCAATTCGCTGTTACCTAAGTTTTTATCTTCAGACATGATTTCCTCCTTAGTTATTCTTATTTATTTTCTTATAACATAGCAAATGATGTTGCAATATTCTGTTTATCAGATAATTGACAACACAACAATTGCTATTTACCTGATACTCTTAATATAGCAGTTGCGGCGCTTGTGAAGGACTGGATCCAAGACGCCCCATTGTCCCTGCACGGCAGCATTATCTTCCATTTCCACCTGTGTTTCTCCCCACTCGATTCCATACTTCTGATAGATAGGAATCAGGTCGGCAAAGAGCAGCGCATTGGCACCCTTAGCACGGTATTCCGGCTGGATACCGATGAGCAGAAGGTCGACAATCTTGGTTTTATGGAACTTGATGGCGCGCAGCAGATGCCACCAGCCAAAAGGAAGCAGCCTGCCCCTATGACACTTCTGCAGAGCTCTGGAAAGGGAAGGCATCGTAATACCGATACCTATCATCTTATGATCCTCGGTAGTCCAGTCTTCTATGGCTGTTACAAAGTTCAGGTCGAGCAAAGACAGATACATCTTGATGTACTGGTCTATCTGCTTCTGTGAAAGTTCGGAATAACCATAGAGATGCTTGTATGTATCATTGATGAGGTCGAAAATCTTCTGTCCGTATCCGCCCTGATAAATATCCTTACGGGTAAGTTTGCGGACATGGAGATTGTATCTTTTCTCTATCATCGCTGCTATCTTGGCATATTTCTCCGGGATGGTATCTGGCACCATCAGTTTATACTCTACATACTTATTATCTACGGTAAAGCCCTCCAGAGCCTCGATGTGCTCCGGATAATATGAATAATTATAAATGGTAGGCATGGTGCCTAGCTGGTCAAAGCCCCAGGTAAGCATGCCTTCTGGATCCATATCGGTAAAACCCAGCGGACCTACAATATCTTCCATTCCCTTCTCCTTACCGTATTTCTCTACAGCATCGAGAAGAGCCTTGGAAACCTCGCGGTCGTCAATGAAATCAATCCAGCCGAAACGGACCGATTTCCTGCCCCATTTATTGTTTGCCTTATGATTGATAATGGCAGCGACGCGACCTGCCAGCTTGCCGTCCTTATAGGCAAGAAAATACTCTGCCTCGCAGAACTCGAACGCTGCGTTCTTGTCCTTGCTCAGAGTATTCATGTCGTCGCTGAAAAGATTAGGCACATCATATTCGTTGCCTTCGTAGAGGTCGTAATGGAAGTCGATGAACGTCTTCAAGTCCTTCTTTGTTTCGACCTTTTTAATTTCTATTAATGACATGATTTTCAAACTAGTTTGCAATATTATAAATGCAAAAGTAGCAATATTTTGGCAAATTACCAAATATTGCTACTTTTTTTGCAGTTTTTTAGGGGTTAATTTTTAATTACAGCTCCCAAACTAGCCTATATCACCCATTTACTGGTGGTTTTGGCGGAATCAGTTTTACTTAACGAGATGCTCTTTTATCCAAACCATCTGCTGATAATTTGTATCGGGTGTAGTCCAATGCTCATTGATTGGAGTGAGCAAAGCTTCCTTCTTACATTTCAACGTATTCCAAACAGCATAGCTGGTAGTTGGCGGACAGGTATTATCGTTATATCCCCATGTAAGATAAGTTGGGGCCTTTACCTTGCGGGCAAAATTCACCACATCATAATAAGCCATCGTGTTGAGACAATCCTTGTTCTTCAATATCTCATGATATTTATTGAAGTGAGGATAACCGCCCGTTCTTCAGTTCTTCCTTTGCCTGCTGCCAGAATGCATCGAAATCCTTAGGCTCCTGGGTATAAGGCTGAATCTTATCTACCGAGAATCCTATTTTGTTCAAGATACCCTCAATAGGCATCTTGAACAAACAAATATCCTTCCCGATAGTTTTAAGCACTGGCGGAAAACTAACATTCTCCAAGGAATCACAATAAGAAAAAGCTCGATCATCTATTCTCTCCAACACTGGCGAGAAGTGCGAAGTGTCGGATAAAGCGAGAGATGGTTCATCAAATGAGTAGTGAAATTATGAGGGTGGAGTCGATTACAGAAGACAATATGGTGTCAAATTGCTCCATGACCCGAAAATATTCCTCCAAAAGGAGTGAGTTTCTCAGATTTAATTTGTATCTTTGCCATGTCATATCAGAGTTTTGCTTGTTTTCTTTTCGCAACACTAAGATAAGTGAAAATTCTGATATAGCAAAATCCGGAGTAACTTTTTGTTGCTCAGGCGCCTAAAATGTTTAATTGATAATAGTGTTGCGGAATTAATGGAATAACCAGAAATGAAATTGAAAAGACATCTACTGACAGCCGCCCTGACACTCTTTTGCCTATCGGCAGCTAACGCCCAACTGCTAAGAACAACAGTGGAGCAAGGAGAAATTGAAGGTGTGGAACATGAAGGATTCGCCCTATACAAGGGAATCCCATACGCTGAAGCACCAGTGGGCAACCTCAGATGGAAAGCCCCAGTAAGCAAGAAGCCTTGGAAGGGAGTATTCAAAGCAGATAAATGGGGAGACCGTCCACCACAGCCCATCGACCCTAACCAAAATGGTGGAGAGCAGGGCATGAGCGAGGACTGCCTATACCTCAGTGTGGAAACACCAGCCAAGAGTAAGAATGACAAACTCCCTGTATTTGTGATGATTCATGGAGGAGCCTTTCTTTCTGGCTCCTACAGTGGAACTCAGGAAAGCTTTGTCAAGGAAGGCATCATCTATTGCAGCATAGAATACCGCTTGGGAGCCTTGGGATTCATGGCACATCCAGAGCTGAGTAAGGAATCAGGCAAGAACATATCTGGTAACTATGGCATCCTTGATCAAGTGATGGCCTTAAAATGGATTCACGACAATATCGCTGCCTTCGGTGGAGACCCAGACAAGATTACCATTGCTGGAGAATCTGCCGGTGGTATCTCGGTAAGTATACTATGCGCCTCTCCCCTTGTCAAGGGACTTTTCCGAGGAGCCATCAGCGAAAGTGGTAGCTCCTTCTGGCCTGTGGGTGAAAGCAGAAATGGTAACACAGCCATGCTCACCTCCAAAGCGGCAGAAGCAGGTGGACTTCTCCTTCAAAAGAGACTCAAGGCTAAGAACTTGAAGCAGCTAAGAAAAGTTCCGGCTATGGACATCGTGAAGAATACCGCCTTTGAGTCTTTTTGGCCGAACGTTGACGGCTACTCCATCACCGATGACCAGTATAAGCTCTATGAAAAGGGAAGCTACAATGATGTAAATGTCATCATAGGAACCAACAGCGACGAAGGAAGTATGTTTAGCCGCCCTGTCAGTGTAAGTGACTATGAGAGAAGAATCCATGAGATATATGGAAGTTGGGCAGACCAGGTTCTCAGTCTCTATCCTGCCAAGACAGAGGAAGAAACCTACTTCGCTCAATCCGACATTTTCCGTGATGGCTCCTTTGCATGGGGAACGTATGCCTGGGCTAACCTGCAGAGCAAGACCGGCAAGGGCAAGGTGTATATGTATTACTTTGACCAAGACTCTGAGAACACCATCGTGAAAAGCCGCAAGGGAGGAGCCAGCCATGTGGCAGAGATGCCATTCATCTATGGCTATAAGTTTGGCTCTGGAAAGATGACCGAGACGGAGCAGCACATGGAACAAATCATGTCACGCTACTGGATCAACTTTACCAAGACTGGCAATCCAAATGGGGATAGCCTTCCTTTCTGGACTAGCTACCAGGAAGGTAAACCAACGGTGATGATTATGAAGGAAGGACTGCATTTGGGTCCTGTTCAAAATCAAAAGCAAATGGACTTCTTCGAGAAGTTCTTCAAGGAAAAAAGAAAATAATACGTCAAGTTCCAAGTGGCATTTCTCCCACTTGGAACTTTTTCATTAAAGAGATAAAACGCCACATTGTTCACCATAAAATGGCGCATAGATACGAATGCTCGCATAATGCGAATGTTTGCTTCAACAGCAGTCGATGACTTCAAAACTCCACTAAGCATGGCAACTCCTTGCTCTGTGAAAGCATAAGGCAGTTTTCTTACACCGCCCCAACTTGAAGTCGCAAATTGCGACTTCAAGTTATCAAATTCATTTGGGGTCAATTGAAACATAAAGTCTTCAGGGAAACGCTCTATATTACGTTTTACCTGCTCATTCAATCTTTTTGTTTCTACTCCATACAGCTCAGCCAAGTCACGGTCAAGCATCACTTGTTGTCCTCTGATAACTCGTATCAGAGACTCCACTTTATTTTCTACAGGCAGTTGCTGTCCTTCGACCTGTTCCAATTCCTTTTCCTTTGCCATTTCCTTTGGGTTTGAATATTTTGGCAAAGATACAACTATTATTGGAAACAAGCAAGGATTTTCTAGAATGTTTTTGTTTGAGGTGTCCAATTGGAACCTCAAACGATACAATAGGATGGTTTCAAAGTCGCAATTTGCGACCTTGAAGAAGTTTGGAAGTCGCAAATTGCGACTTCCAAACACAAATATTACTTAATAGCTATCTTCAAGTCATTACCCTTTATCTTAGCGATGACGATGCTTTCATTCGGCTTAGCAAAGTGAAGAACACCTTGCACCGCCTTGGCACTTCCGAGATTAACGCCATTTACAGAATAGAAGGTTACCACCTCTCCATCATTCAGACCAGAAATGGTAATGTCGCTATCCGTCGTTACCATTACCCCTCTTGTTTTCACCAGATTGATGTTATTGGTATCGTCGCCGCCCTCGGCATTGAGCCAATAGAGGGTTGCCGTCGCCTTGTCCGATGCCTTATAGCCATCAGCTGTTGCATAGACCGAAATGTCCAACTTACCATTCAGCTGCACTTTCCCGTCGGTATTATACTTATCGGTTGCCACATCAGCATCCTTGACGGTGTAGTGATATTCTGCACCTGGGGTTGAACATTCGAAAGAAAGGTTGCCAGAAGTATAGGTAATTGTTGGAGCAACACAAGCCTTAGACTCTTCATTTTCTCCTTCTATCGCTTTTATTACTCCAAACTTTCCCCACTCCCAGTCTTTCTTATACAATTCTAAACTTTCTTGCGGAACATACAAGGTACTTTCTAATTGGTTAAAATCTTCAAAAATACCTTCACTATAACTTCCACAACGTACAGGTTTTTTGGCAAAACAAATTATTTCTTTTAGTTGGTCACAATTTCCAAACATTCTCTTTGAAACATATTGTAAAGTTGCAGGAATAACGAACTTCTGGAATGGATTCCCAGAAAATGCATCGAATCCGAATATCGAAATCAAACTTTCTGGAAAATTTATTTCAGACAAATTACACCCCTCAAAAGCCTCACTACCTATGGTAATTATAGAAGATGGAATCTCGATATTCTCCAACTTTTGACATTTTTGAAAACATTGATTGGGAATTACACTTAAACTCTTAGATAATGTGACTGATTCCAAATTGGCACAATATGCAAAACAGGAATTACCAAGTTTTATAACCGAAGAGGGTATCTCGATATTTTTCAATTTTGAAGATCTGAAACATCCTTCCCCAAAACTAGTAACAGATGATGGAATTTGAATACTTTCAATTTCTGCACCACCAAAACATCCATCCGATAAAGTTCTTACTATATTAGGTATCGCAACTTTTGTCACTCTCCACGAAAAACAGTGAGGACCCAACGTAACCACAGGAAACTCCTTTCCTTCAAAAACGACATATTCGGGAATGACAACCTCACCAGAATAATCATTTGGCAACAACGTTGCCTCATCCTTGTCTGTATCGACAAGAAACTTGAAGCCATCAACAGTGACAAAATCGGATGCCATTGCCGTACCACAGTAAAGCATCATAAGAAAAGCTATCAAAAGCTTTGAAAATGTAAATTGTCTCATACTTTTATGTTTTTAAATTATTACTATGTCTAAAGTTTATGTAAATTCTTAATATAATCTATCATTCCTAATTTATTAAGCAATGTATAATAATCGTCATTAGTCAATGCATAACAATAAACAATCCACATTTCATGACGTGTCATTTGCGACTCCAAGAATTCTATATAATAGCTTTTATCTAGAGTATCCTTATTTACAAATACTAAGATTTGCTTTAAATGGCGAAGATAGTGTTCCAAGAACCATCCATTTCCCTTAAGAAACACACCAAAACTAACCCTTAATTCACATTCTTCATTACCTTTATTTTGCTGTTCTCGCTGATAGCAATTTAGTGTAATCTGATAGGCTCTATTGATTAAACGAGCATAAAACTCATCATCCATTTTACGAATCTCCTCAGAATCGTCATTTAACTCGTCATGAATTCTTTTCAATTCTTGCTCTACAGACACTTGAGTTACTGTACTATCTAAATTTTCCATTCCTAAATATGAGGCTGATTTAAACAAAACCTTTCTAATCAGTGCGATTTCTGTATAAGCAACTTTAAAACAATCCGCCCTTTCTCCTTTTGCTGACGCAGACTCATGTTCGGTATAATCCCACACGTTATAATAAAGATAAAAGTTGTCTATTATAGCCCACCTTTGGTTTAAAAGGCTAAAGAATGTTGCGTCAAAACGTTCTTTATGGAATGTTTTGCGACTAAACAAATAGGCAAGAAATGCCACAATTGCTGTCACAGAAGTAAAAAAGCAACTAGCTACTGCAACATTATTAGCATCGTTTGTATTATGAAAGATATATAGAGCAATGAACAATATTGTACTACCCAATATTGAACACAAGACACCAACTCCTATCAATTCCCACCAACGGAGAAGAACCGTCTTATTCATACCTCACGATTAGTTTTTTGCCACCGAATCCCCAACTGGCGATTATCATTCTCGTAGCTGACGGCAAAATAAAAAAACGTGGGATTCTACCTGTTACCCGTCCCACGAATCGAGGCCTTCGCATTGCCCAATGTAGTTGAACGAGCAACGTCGAAGCCCACGCCGATATGTATACACTTCTCCCTATACGGATATAAGACTCATCGCAAGACGCAATAAGCCATACCAGTAAAGGGATGCGAAATATATCACATCCCGAGGGCATCTACCGTTGCAATGCTCAAGACTACATTTGAAAGTTGCGAAGTTCCGATTCGTCAAGAACAAAGCGTCAAGTAAACGCCTTTATATTATGTCGTGATACCTTTATCCCACTTACCTTTTCTCCCATCTTAGCACTAGAAAGTCGCTTAAAGCAGCTCCAAATACCTCGACACGGCGTGAGCGAGTGTGGTATCGGTTGCAAAGGTAATGAAAAAAATGATTACTCACGTATTTTTAGTTGATTATTTTTCGTTGTTAGGATAAAAACTGTTGTTTGGGAACATTAAGAAGCCCTATTGCTACCATACATAGTAAAAGCGTAAAGTCTAAACGAAACAGTTGAGTTAGCGAAATGAAATAGTTGAATTGGTGAAATGAAGTGGATGAGTTAGCCGACAGATATAGCTGAGTTAACCAACAGATATAGCTGCGTTAGCTGATAGATATAGCTGTGTTAGCCAACAGATATAGCTGCGGCAGCTGATAGAGTCGAATCCGGTGGCTAATAGAGTCGAATCCAGTGGCAGATAGAGACGAATCATCTTGTTCAATGAACCACAATATTCTCTACCATTAAACCTTCATTCACCCCCTAGCTTATACATTTTCGAGGTTTTCGCAAGCTCTTTCCTGGTTTTCTTTAAGACTCTAATCTTTTTAAAACATCCAAAAAGAGCTTGGAAATCTCCTTAATCCTATGCCTTCTCCGTTATCACCAACACATGGCTTTCGTCGCTCAATGTGGTGGCGAAGATATAGGTTTCGCCACCATCCTTCAGCTTCAATCGCTTGCGTAATTCTGCTACGGAAAGGGGGAAGTTGCGGGTAGCGATGTTTGCCTTGGTGATTCCTGACAGATGACGCTTCAACTCCTTTTTATTAAAGGAGGATACGACGATGATGCGGAAACTTCTGCCGGGGAAGACAGCGATAGGCTCACGGCTCACGAAAAGATGACTGTTCTTGGAAAGCATTCTGGCTCCATATCGCTCAGATAAAACGCCGAAACAGCCGGCTTTCATCAGCGAGGCATTCGGCTCGTAAAAATACTGCATCTCTTCAAGGGTGGATGGGGCTATCTTCACCGAAGAAGACTCCATATCCAACTCATCACAAACGAAGGATTGCGCATCATTGATGCAATAAATGCGGAGATTTCCGCCCATATTTCGAGCTGAGAGCACTAACAGGAGCTCTTTGCACTCATTATTCACGGAGATAATATGAACCTCTTTTACGCAGTTTAATTCGCTTACCGCACGGTGCCAGTCAAGCATTGGAGAGAGTTTGATGATGACGTAATCTGCCTTCGAAAGCATTTCTTCCTGCAAAAGGGTTACATCGGGCGTACAATCTTTCAAGGATACTACCTTGTTGCCCGCATCGTCTCTACGAGCAGGATCGATGAAGATCAGCTTAAGACCAAGGTTGGTCTTAAGTAATGACTGAGACTGATCTTCAGTTATGCCTAAAGAATCTGATGCAGCAGCCTCTTTCTTTGAAGCAAAAGAATGCAGAACCTCTATTCCGTCTCCATTCTTCACGATGGCATTCTTCAAACCCAACCGCCCAAAGTTTTCCTTTGCTGCTTCACAGAGATGAGCCTGACGCTCCACATACATCGACTTCACGCCCAATCGGGAAGCGATGTAAGAGAAGTCTACTCCGAAACCGCCGGTCAGGTCAACAAACTCGGTTTCTTCAGAAAAATCTCCTTCATAAGGTTCTTCTTTTATTTCATTAACATTCTCTTCTAATTCTGTTAATATCTGTTGTTTTTTGCAAGTAGCTTCATTTTTGGCGAATTCTGAATCAACTGCCCCTTTGCCGGCAAATTCGCAAATTTCAGAAAGATGAAGATTTGAGGCGTTTTCGCTCTCCTTCTCCTTTTCTTCTCCGTTTTCGGATGATGAAGGAGACAAACCGAGCAGTCGGGCAGCGAGTTCAGCCTTATAAAGTGCCGTTTGCTCTGACGAACATTGCTCCATCGAAATATGAGGGGGATAGATGATGCCATCGATGCTTGCCCAACGGGGCAGTTTCACACGAGCCATCTTTCGCCCACGAATCTGGTCGAGTGCGAAAGGCATATCTACCTCGGGATACTTGCTGCCGAGGAAAGCCAACTGGCGAACATCATCGTCCTGATGCTGGCGGATAAAATCGAGCGTTGCTTGGTTCATTATTTCTGTTGAGTGATTCGTCATTAAATTACTTATTCTTAATAACCGCAAAATTACGATATTCTGATGAGATTACAAAATATTTCTCAGAATATCTGATAATTTATGTCGGGATGCACCGAAAACAGGATGCTCTCGGTTATAATCTACCCTTTTTCCTGGCTATATGATTCTAACAGCAGGCATAAATAAATACATAACTATCGGAGATAGAACAACTGACTAGGAAAAACAGAAGGCTGGCAGAAGAAAAACAGCATACTGGCAAAAGGCAAACAGCCGACTAGCGCAACAGAGGCTAGTCGGCTGTTCCTGTATAACAGTTTGCCAAACATCCTTTCTCTTATTTCAAGAGAAACATGGTTGGCAGGAATATCGCAATCAGCTCTTCACTCTTCACCTTCCCAACATAAAGAACTGAAACACAACGCATTATATAGGTGAAGAGATTTCCGGCACTCTTCACCCACTCTTCACCTTTTACGATTTTGGACAAGGTATAAACGCAGAGCCGCTTAGCTGTCAACAGCCTAAAAAGGTGAAGGGCGGGTGAAGAGTAAAAAACACTCTTCACCCGCCCAACTTTCTATCCTTCAACTACTTACACCCAAAAGGTGAAGAGTGAAGAGTTGTTGGGAATTTTCTCTCGCATCCGTAAAGATGCAGAGAGAAAATTCCGGTGTCTCAAAAGAAACGATGGATTAGTCAGCCAACTTAGCCTTCAAGAACTCACGGTTCAAGCGGGCGATGTTAGCGATAGACTCGTTCTTAGGACAAACAGCCTCGCAAGCACGAGTGTTTGTACAGTTACCGAATCCGAGCTCATCCATGCGTGCAATCATCTTCTTAGCACGGGCAGCAGCCTCTACACGACCCTGTGGGAGAAGTGCCAGCTGGCTAACCTTTGAGCTGACGAAGAGCATAGCAGAACCATTCTTACATGCAGCAACACAAGCACCGCAACCGATACATGTAGCGCAATCCATTGCCTCGTCTGCATTCTCCTTAGGAATCAGGATAGCGTTGGCATCCTGAGCCTGACCTGTACGAATGCTGGTGTAACCACCTGCCTGGATGATCTTGTCGAATGCTGAACGGTCTACCATACAGTCCTTGATGATAGGGAAACCAGCAGAACGCCAAGGCTCAACGGTGATCACGTCACCATCGTTGAAACGACGCATGTAGAGCTGACATGTTGTAGCACCACGCTCAGTCTTACCGTGAGGTGTACCATTAATATAGAGAGAGCACATACCGCAGATACCCTCGCGGCAGTCGTGGTCGAAGACGAAAGGCTCCTGACCTGACTCGATGAGCTCCTCGTTCAAGATGTCGAGCATCTCGAGGAATGAAGTATCATCTGGGATGTTCTTCATCTCATGTGTATCGAAGTGACCCTGTGCTGTAGGACCGTCCTGCTTCCAATACTTAACTGTGAAACTTATATTTCTTGCCATTGTCTTGTTCGCTTTTTAATTCTTGTAATTTCTTGTCTGTACCTTAATTGCCTCATACTCGAGAGGTTCCTTGTTGAGCACTGGAGCAGTTGTATCATTGCCCTGATACTCCCAGCAACCTACGTAGAAGAAGTGCTCATCATCACGCTTAGCCTCGCCTTCCTCTGTCTGGTACTCCTCACGGAAGTGACCACCACAGCTCTCGTTGCGGTGCAATGCATCGTAAGCGATCAACTCGCCCATCAAGATGAAGTCACGCAAGTGGATAGCCTTATCCAACTCTACGTTCAAGCCTTCCTTCTTGCCAGGGATGAAGAGGTTCTTGTTGAATTCCTCGCGGAGAGCCTTCATCTTCTTCAAGCCTTCCTCAAGACCTTCCTTGGTACGACCCATACCTACGTGCTCCCAAAGGATGTGACCCAACTCCTTGTGGATAGAATCTACAGAGCGCTTGCCCTGGATACCCATCAGGCGGTCGATTTCCTTCTGAACACCTGCCTCTGCCTCTGCGAACTCTGGGAGATCGGTAGAGAGCTTTGGCCACAATGCCTGGTCGGCCAAGTAGTTCTGGATAGTATATGGCAATACGAAGTAACCGTCAGCCAAACCCTGCATCAAAGCAGAAGCACCAAGACGGTTAGCACCGTGGTCAGAGAAGTTACACTCACCAATAGCGAAGAGACCTGGGATAGTGGTCATCAACTCGTAGTCAACCCAGATACCACCCATTGTATAGTGGATAGCAGGGAAAATCATCATTGGGTTGTAGTACTTCACGCCGTTAATCTCGTTAGCCAACTCACCTGGGTTAACGTCAGTAATCTCCTCATACATATCGAAGAGGTTGCCATAACGCTGAAGGATAACGTCGATACCGAGACGGTTGATAGACTCAGAGAAGTCGAGGAATACGGCAAGACCTGTGTTGTTGACACCGAAGCCCTTGTCGCAACGCTCCTTAGCAGCACGAGAAGCCACGTCACGAGGAACCAGGTTACCGAATGCTGGGTAACGGCGCTCCAAGTAGTAGTCGCGGTCTTCCTCAGGAATATCAGAACCCTTCTTTGTACCAGCCTGCAATGCCTTAGCATCCTCAATCTTCTTAGGAACCCAGATACGACCATCGTTACGGAGTGACTCTGACATCAAAGTCAACTTACTCTGGTTTGTACCGTGAACAGGGATACATGTAGGGTGAATCTGAACGTAAGATGGGTTAGCAAAGTCAGCACCCTTGCGGTAGCACTGGATAGCTGCTGTACAGTTACAACCCATAGCGTTTGTAGAAAGGAAGTAAGCGTTACCATAACCACCGGTAGCGATAACTACGGCATTGGCAGAGAAACGCTCCAACTTACCTGTGATCAAATTCTTAGCGATGATACCACGAGCGTGACCGTCAACGATCACAATATCCTCCATCTCGTAACGGGTGAAGAGCTTAACCTTACCTGCCTCAATCATGCGGCTCAAAGAAGAGTAAGCACCGAGGAGGAGCTGCTGACCTGTCTGACCCTTAGCATAGAATGTACGAGATACCTGAGCACCACCAAAAGAACGGTTAGCCAGCATACCACCGTACTCACGAGCGAAAGGAACGCCCTGAGCTACGCACTGGTCGATGATATCGTTGCTCACCTCAGCCAAACGGTAAACGTTAGCCTCACGAGCACGGTAGTCACCACCCTTTACAGTATCGTAGAACAGACGGTAAACAGAGTCACCATCATTCTGATAATTCTTAGCTGCATTGATACCACCCTGTGCTGCGATAGAGTGAGCACGACGTGGAGAGTCCTGGATGCAGAAGTTCAAGATATTGAAGCCCATCTCGCCGAGAGAAGCAGCAGCAGAAGCACCTGCCAAACCTGTACCTACAACGATAACGTCGAGCTTTAACTTATTCTTTGGGTTAACCAAACGCTGGTGAGCCTTATAGTTGGTCCACTTCTCAGCAACTGGTCCTTCAGGTATTCTAGAATTTAATGTTTTTGCCATAATCTTTTTTAATACTTAAATGATTACACGAATTATGCGCAGCACAAAGATGGAGCGCAACCGAAAGCGAATGCCAATACAACTACGATGAAGAGGAGAAGCAGGATGGTAGAGTAAATCATACCGATCATCTTCCAACGGCAGAACCAAGTCTTACCGCTCCAACCGAGAGTCTGAATAGCACTCCAGAAACCGTGAGTGAGGTGGAACCAAAGAGCTACCAACCAGATAAGGTAGAGAACTACGAATACTGGGTTAGCGAAGGTGTCCTGAATGAATGCGAAGCCATCTGATGGGCTGTGGCCGAAGCTTGTACCCAAGAATTCAGCAAACATCATGTTGTACCAGAAATTGAAGAGGTGAAGCAACAAACCGAGAACGATGATGATACCGAGCACCAACATGTTCTGGCTAGCCCACTCTACCTTCTCTGGCTTTGCTGTTACCTCGTAACGCTGGTTACCGCGAGCACGACGGTTCTGTGCTGTCAGGATGAAAGCGTAAACGATGTGACAAACTGCCAAAGCTGCCAAACCCAAAGTTGCAACTACGGCGTACCAGTTAGCACCCAACAACTCGCAGATTGTGTTGTAAGCTTCTCCAGAGAAAAGCGCAACCACATTCATGCAACCGTGGAATGTCAAGAATAGAATAAGAGCGATACCAGTTACTGACATCACTACTTTTCTACCAATAGATGAATTGATTAACCACATAAATGATTGAAATTTAATTATTTAACTGTTTGAAACTAATTTATATTCCACACTTTTCGTCCCTGCAATACCTATTTTTTGGCATTCTACAATCCTCATTTCTAGGTATATTTTCGCAAGTCTGCTGCAAAATTACTATATTTTAATGATTTATCAAAGTATTTTTGCTAAAATTTCGATTTTATTTCTTACTTTTGCCGAAAATTAGAAAAAATATAGATTAAACGCTGTCTCTTATACACATCTGACGCTGCCGACGAGCGATCTAGTGTAGAT
>ENA-OXQK01000016-OXQK01000016.1-human-gut-metagenome-genome-assembly--contig:-NODE-16-length-50273-cov-11.7908_pt1 | contig 50273 bp, 51 predicted proteins | sample MGYA00249582_ERZ652563 | MGnify/ENA primary metagenome ERZ652563 (study PRJEB26925, sample SAMN05826493) | human gut metagenome | biome: ENVO:2100002; feature: ENVO:00000062; material: ENVO:00002003... | reverse complement strand
ATTATACAATAAATAACATAAAAGAGGGTGCGCCATAGACTTATGACACACCCTCAAGGAACTGAAGGACATGACCCAGGAGAAATACGACCGTGTAGGCATCACCATCGGTGACACCGTGGCTTCATCCAAGGGCGCAAGTATCGGAACCTTGCTTGGTCGTGTGGCAAGCATCCCGGTGCAGCGCAACATCGGACGTGTGAAGGATGGCTCTCTTGCACCATTGAAGATGTTCGTGGGGGCAAGCAAGGTTGACGAGTCAGAGAGTGCCATCAGAGGCATCTTCGAGAAGGGCTACATCGTTCCCCGTAAATATGTAGGCAGAACAGGCTACTTCTATGCAGACGACAACCTGGCATGTGACCCTACTGGTGATTATTCGCACATTGCCACACGCAGGGTGATTGACAAGGCTTACCGCATTGCCTACAATCTGCTGCTTGACATGCTCCTCGATGAGCTTGAAGTCAACGAGGACGGAACCTTGCAGGTAGGCATCGTCAAGAGCTGGCAGCAGACCGTGGAGAACGGCATCAACAAGCAGATGACCGCCAATGGTGAATTGTGTGCATCCTCCGATGGCGAGGGATGCAAGTGTTATATCGACGAGACACAGAATGTGCTCAGTACATCCAAGGTTCTCGTAACTCTGAAGGTACGCCCATACGGTTATGCCCGATATGTGGACGTAAATCTGGGCTTTTTGGTTGAAACTAGCAACAGTTAAAGATTATGTTTAATTCAAGAGAATATGAATGGGCAGACATCTCCGTGGTTCTGGCTGGCCGCCATGTCACTGGCTTCCGTGCCGTAGAGTACAATCCCAAGCAGGAGAAGGAAGCCGTATATGCCAAGGGCAACAAACCGCACGGCATCCAGCGAGGCAACAAGTCGTATGAGGGTTGCATCACCTTGCTCCAAAGCGAGTACGAGTCGTTGAAACAGGCTTGTGGTGGAGACATCCTTGACCCTTCGTTCGACATCGTGGTAGCCTACGGCAATGCCTCCAAGGGTGATGCCATCGTGACGGACATCCTCGTGGGTGCGGAATTTACTGAAGACAAGACCGCATGGAAGCAGGGAGACAAATTCCAGGAGAAGGTGCTTCCTTTTATCTTCCTCGACAAGAAGGGCGCATAGCGTTTGAACACCATTCAAATAACATTCAAAAACGATTTGAAAATGAAAGTAGATAAACAGAAAGTGGAAGACTGGAAGAAGCAGCATGGCGAAATCTTCCAGATTGAGACAGGCGGAAAGTCGTGCATCATCCGTAAGCCGACACGCAAGGATCTCAGTTACGTGAGCGTGGTGAAAGACCCGATCAAGATGCAGGAAGCCCTGCTCAAGCAGTTGTGGCTCGATGGTGATGAGGAAATCCTTACCGATGATGACCTCTTCTTTGCCGCATGTTCCCAGCTTGAAGAAGTTCTGAAGGTGAAGGAGGCTGAGATAAAAAAACTCTAGAGGATGCAGGTATAGAGGATCTCGATGCAAGCAGCATCTTGTATATCGATACCTTGCTGAGATATAATCTATGTCTGGATCCCGACACGCTTCCCGATGAACAGTGGGCGTGGACTATCAGATATTTGAAGGATATAAAAACAGCAGAGAACAGGGCAGATGGCTAAAAGTGTATTACAGTTTCTTATCAAGCTTCAGGCAAGTGAGGGCAACGTGATGAGCGTTGCAAGGCGCACGTCTGAGCAGCTTGACAGCATATCCCGAAAGGCTACATCCGTAAGGACACGCCTTCAGGAGGCCTTCTCGTTCTCCAACTTCAAGAACTCCCTGATGTCTCTGCCCGGTATGGACTTCCTGATGAATCCCTATACCATCATCGGTGCTGGCATCGGTGCAATCACGGCATTGGGGTCACAGGCAGAGAAGACAAGTGTTGCCTTCCGTGTGCTGGTGGGTGATGAGCGCAAGGCAGGGGAACTGCTACAACAGATCAACGGATTCGCAGCAGCCACCACATTCTCCAAACTCAACCTGGAGGGTGCAGCACAGATGCTTCTGAACTTTGGCGTGGCTGGTGATGATGTCATGCAGCGGCTCCAGCAGCTGGGAGACATTTCCATGGGCGACTCAGAGAAGCTCAACTCCCTGGCACTTGTGTTCGGACAGGTCAGTGCTGCCGGAAAGATGTCGGGTCAGGACCTGTTGCAGTTCATCAATGCAGGATTCAACCCATTGAAGGAACTCCAGAACATGACGGGCAAGTCCTACCAGGAACTGCAAGACATGATGAGCAAGGGAAAAATTGGCGTGGATGCCGTATCTGCCGCCTTGCAGCATGCAACAGGTGTTGGAGGTATGTTCCATGGCATGATGGAGGAACAGAGCAAGACCGTTGCAGGAAAATGGAGCACGGCTATCGGCTTGGTTCAGCAGCGGGCCGTGGAGGTGTATGACAAGATACAGCCGTTCATCCTGCAAGCCATCGACCTGTTTCAGGATGTTTCGGGAAGTGTCCTTGATGTCGTTGACTCCATCGCTTTGTGGGCAACCGACTTGCAGCCAGTATGGGATGGTTTCGCTCTCATCTCCAATATTGCAGGAAGACTGTTCGGATGGCTTGCGGATGCCGTATCTTCAACCATCGGATTCTTCTTCAGATGGAGAGCCGAAATAGGATATGTGGCATCTGTCATTGGCGTTGCCACCATTGCCTTCAACCTTCACAACATAGCCATGACTGCCTACGGTACAATCATCACGGTGGTGAGTGGAGCCACCAGGGTGTGGGCAGGTGTACAATGGTTGCTGAATGCTGCCATGAATGCCAATCCTATAGGACTAATCATTACCGGCATCGCTGCCCTCACAGCTGGCATCGTATACTGCTGGAACAGATTTGCCGGGTTCCGTGCCTTCATCCTCACCATGTGGGACACCATGAAGGGGTTTGGCTCCATCATCAAGAACTACGTGACGGATAGAATCAAGGATTTGCTCAGTGGTGTTGGAGAACTGGGCAAGGCTCTGGGAGAACTCTTCAACGGAAACTTCGAGGCGGCCTGGAATCATGCTGTTTCGGGAGCCAAGAAAATCAGTGGAGTCAATGCTGCCGCCAATGCCGTGGGTAATACGAAGACTCTCGCAAATGGAATCAGGAACAACTATCAGCGGCATTCAAGGGAAGAAGGCAGAAAAGGCTCGACCCTATATCCTCATGAAACAGCCCAAGCACCACGCCGTAGCATTGCCAAACCGGGGCTGAGGGGAAGCACGCAAGACGTGATGTTCGGCTCTGGTGGCGGTGGCAAGGCTGGTAGTGGCAGCAAAGGCGGACGTGGTGGCAAGTCCACAGCCGAAGCTCTGGCCACAGGCGGTTCCCGAAGTTCTAACATTCACATCACCATAGGAAAGTTCTTCGACAACATTCAAGTGACAATGAACGACAAGACGGACACCGCGGAGCTGGAGCGTGTCGTGCTCCAGTGTATGAACCGGGCCTTGTCTATAGCAACAAGTACAGACCGATGAGCACAACAAACAGATTCATATTACAGAACTTGGCCTTGCGTGCCATGGGACTCACCAAGATTCCACCATACTGGCTGTTCCGTGAGAACAACTTCCATGGTGTGAACCTTGGCTACCTGTCAGCAGCAAAGACCATTCCGGAGAGTTCCGGATTCGATGTTGACAAGATGACCGATGAGGAACTTGCCGACGTGGTGCGTACCAATGCAAGGGGAATCCCCATGGTGCTGCCTCTCCGCTTTCAGCTGGAGGAATCCGGTGCGAAGGAATGGCTTTTCCCTACGGAGCCGATGATCAGTCTGAACGGTCAGAACATTCTCATCAGGCGACATGTGTCGAAGGGAACCATCAAGGGAAGCATCAAGGAGCGGTGGACGCAGGATGACTACAGCGTGAGGATTGAGGGAATCCTTTTTGGTGAGGATGGCCAATATCCCGAAGCTGATGTGGCAAAGCTTAGAAGTTTCTGTGAAGCTGGTCATGTGAAGGTGCTCAATCCATTGCTGGAAATCTTCGGAATCAGCCAGCTTGCCATCGAGAGTTGGGACATCCCGTTCACATCGGGAACGGCAAATCAGAACTATACCATCCAGGCATACAGTGACGACATCTACAAGTTGCTCCTGAGCCGTGATGACTTAAACGCATGATGATATGTACACAATGGCTTTTGACATAAGAATCGGCAAATACAAGCTTTGCATGATAGACAAGGTGGAAATCCACCGGAGCGTGGAACTCCTGGCAGACACGGCAGTCATCACTCTCCCTGCATCCGAATACAACAAGGCTCTCCAGATGGAGGATAAACTTCACCGTGGTGACAAGGTGATCATTACCCTAGGTTACAAGGAGCCGGGACTTGAAACGGAGTTCGAGGGATGGCTTCAGCGCATATCGACCGACGGAGGAAATATCAAGCTGCATTGCGAAGATGACCTCTTTCTGTTCCGAAAGGACATCGGAAACGAGGTTCTGATGAAGGTTTCCATCAAGGATCTTCTCTCAAAGGTGGTAACCGGATGTGGATTGTCATTCAAGGTGGAGTGCTCCTACTCCTGGACATACAACAAGTTTGTCATCAACAATGCCACTGGCTATGATGTGTTGAAAAAGGTGCAGGAGGAATGTGGGGCGGACATCTATCTACAGGACGAGACCTTGCACATTCATCCTCCAGGCGAGAAGATGGGAGTGGAATGCTTCTATGACTTCGCCCTGAACGTGGAGGAAGACAACCTCACCTATCATCGGGCAGAAGACAAGAAGATACAGGTCATCGTGAAGGCTCTGATGCCAGACGGAACCGTCAAGGAGATCGAGACAGGCTCAACCGGAGGAGACAGGATTGAAATCAAGTGTGCCACCAACGACGAGGCATCCATGAAGGCTCGTGGTGAACTGGAGGTGAAGCGCAGAAGCTTTGATGGCTATGAGGGAAGCATCACGGGATGGCTCATCCCGGTATGCAGACCGTCAGACAGCGTGACTCTACATGATGCGGACTATCCCTACAAGGATGGAACTTACTTCGTGACGGCCGTGACAACGGAGTTCTCAAAAGAAGGTGGCAAGAGGAAAGTTAATTTAGGATTCAGACTCAGTTAGGATATGGATGATTACAGACAGTTGCAGGAACATTTGAGAAGTGTGGCAGGTGGAAGAAAGACCATCTCCATCTATCAGGGAATCGTGAAGTCGGTTGACGGCAACCTCTGTGAGGTGACCGTGGGAAACATCAACATCCCTGGAGTAAGACTCAAAGCATCAGAACTTGCCGATGACGGACTGATGCTCATCACCCCAAAGGTGGGGAGTGCCGTGACTATAGGCAGTTTGTCCGGAGACCTTACGGAACTAGTCGTTCTACAGGTGGACCACATCGAAACCATCGTCATCAATGGCGGCAAGCTGGGAGGACTCATCAATATTGGACAGCTGACCGATAAAATCAACGAGCTTGTGGAATCCTTCAACAGCCACACCCATCAGGTAACCGTGAGCCATCCCGGTGGAACCTTCACTACAGTTAAACCAATGGAATCCGCAAAGACGTTCGACAAGGGCGACTATGAGGATGTTAAAATAAAGCATTGACATGGAAGGAATACAACTTGAATACAACAAGGATTCTCCTATATTGGAGCCAATCGTGAAGCATGGAAGCCTGTTCGTGGGTGATGTGCTCAGACAGAACCAGGCACTGGTGCTTTCACTCCATAAGGGTGAGCTGAAGGAGAATCCATCCGTGGGAGTCGGTATCAGCGACATGCTGCTTGACAATGATCCCATCTACTGGAGGACCCTGATCAAGGAACAGCTGGAGATGGACGGACAGACCGTTGACAAGGTGACAATCACCATGACAGGCATTAAGATTGAAGCAAAATATTAAAATGAACATAACAATGATCTTAGAACATTTCTTGAATAAATTAACGGTGGTGTTCTCCACCGTATGGGGATGGTGTTTGTGCCTTCTCCTGATAATCGCCAATTTCTTTGCAGGATATGAGATTATGGTGGGGTTCACCGTCGGGGCGGTTGTGATGGATGCCTTCTGGGGCATTCTCTCCAGCTTGAAGCAGAAACGCTTCACCAGAAGTGAACTAGCCAGGGACTCATTCAGCAAGCTGGCAGTATATGGGTCCGTGATTCTGATCTTTATCTTTATCGACAAACTCATCGGTGTGAGCAACGGACTCACCACAAGCGTAATCTGCATCTGCATCATCCTCGTGGAGCTTTTCAGTACAGCAGCAAGCATGCTGATCTGTTTCCCGAACATGCCGTTCCTTAAACTGCTGAAGAAGGCTCTTGTGGGTGAGATCGCGAGTAAAATGAATATTAAAACGGAGGACGTAGAAAAAGCCCTCGAAGCATTAAATAAAAAATGAGAGAAATCAAGTACATCGCAATTCATTGCACGGCAAGTAAACAATCTACGACCGTGAAGGAGCTGGAACTTCATTTCAGACGAATAGGTTGGAAAAAGCCCGGCTATCATTATGTAATTCTTCCCGATGGAACCATCAATCAGATGCTCAGTGTCGAGAAGGTCAGCAATGGAGTGAAAGGCTGGAACTCAAAGCTCATCAACATCGCCTACATCGGTGGTATCGACGAGAAGGGAAAGCCTGTTGACAACCGAACAGAAGCCCAGAAGAAATCTCTAGTGAGTCTGCTGAAGCTCTTGCGCAAGTCATATCCTGATGCCATCATCCAGGGGCACCGTGATTTCAGTCCGGACTTGAATCATGACGGCAAGATTACTTCCAACGAATGGATCAAGGTTTGCCCTTGCTTCTATGCCAAGGAAGAGTATAAGGACATCTAAATTATAACGATATGAAGCATTTCATTTATTTACTCCTGGCAGTGATCATGTTTGCTGCCTGTGGTTCCAGCAAGCGGATGGATTCATCCCAGAAGCTGGTGGTGAAGGACTCCGTGAATATCCGTGACTCCATTGTCTTCAAGGATTCCGTAATGATCCGGTATGAGTACAACCTGATTGATTCGGTTAAGGTAAGGGATTCCCTGGTGCTGGTTCTTGACAGCCAGGGCAACATTCTGAGCAAGGAGCGGTATCGGGACACGGAACGGAACCAGAAATCAAATAAGAATGAATCCACAAACCAGAAACAGTATGAATCCAAGAAGTTGGAGGCTGACAGACGGCATGACATGGATAAAAACATTCAGAAAGAGGTAGTAGAGCCTCCGTCCCATAAATGGGGAGTATATGTTTTCACCGGGTTGTTCATCTGTTTTATCCTGTTTATCACCTGGTATTTTCGTGTGGGATATAAAAAATAAATAGATATGAAGACAAAGGTTAAGGACGGACAGACGATGGCAGACATCGCCATCCAGGAGTTTGGATCATGGGAGGCTATGGTGGCCATCGCCCAGAAAAACGGAATCAGTATAACTGAGATTCCGGAACCGGGGACAGAACTCACTCTGCCTGAAGGAACATGGAATCGGGTTATGCAGAACTTCTGCAAGAACAATGACGTATCTCCTGCTACTGCCAGGGACAACGGCAATGTCCGTCTGAGAATCTTTGGCGAGGAATTTACTCAAGAGTTTAAGTAACATGGCAAGAACTGTAGCAGAAATCAAAAAGACAATGACGGATGCTTTCATGGCTGATGCCACCATCCGTGAGAAATATGGGCTGAAGGAAGGCAGTACATGGAACGGCAGCTTCTCATCTGTGAGTTTGGAGAACATCATCTTCTTCATCGTAGCAGCTTGCTGCCATGTGCTTGAATCCATCTTCGAGCTATATATAAAAGATGTGGATGAAAAGATCTCCATGGCCGTGGTAGCCTCCGTGCCCTGGTACTACAAGATGGCAAAGGCTTTCCAGTATGGTGACCAGCTCGTATTGAACGAGACCACCCAGCAGTATGGGTACGCTATCATCGACGAAAGCAAGCAGGTTGTGAAGTATGCTGCCGTGAGAGACCGTGGCACAAGTGTTCAGATTCTCGTGAGCGGTGACAAGAACGGAATGCCTGTAGCCCTTTCAAACGATGTTTTAACGGTGTTCAAACAGTATATGAACAGGGTTAAGGTGGCAGGGGTTATTCTGGGAATCACTAGCAAAAGAGGTGATTATCTAAGCATCGAGGCCAATATCAGTGTTGACCCTCTTGTGATAGACGAAGAAGGGTACAGACTTTCAGATGGAACCAAGCCTGTAGAATCAGCCATTGAGGAGCATCTGAAGAATATTAAGTATGGAGGCACATTCAATAAGACCAAACTGGTGAATGCCATCCTTGCTGTCGATGGTGTTGAAGATGTAGAACTTGGTACATGCTCGTATCAAATAGAAGGTAGCCTGGAATGGCATAATGTGTCAGGCAACAATTACATCGGAGAGAGTGGCAGCTATATTCCTTATTTTCTTTCAGATTCATTGACTTATGTGGTATAAAATTGATTTGGTGAAATTGGTGGCTATCTTGACACCTCCTATTTTGAGAAGCAAGTTCCTGCTTGCATTCCTGTGTGTATTGATTTTGCCTTTGCGCTATATCTATGAACTTTTCACAAGTCACAGAGGGAAAACGGATGACAGATTGAACATTACTTCTAATGTGGCAAAATTGGAAAAGGCATTGAATCAGATATTCTACTTGACGGAAGGACAAATTTACATAACTACTCCTGATGATGCCAACAGGAATAAGTATCTGCATTTCGGCAGGGAATCACAGCCTCCGTTCTCCATGTATTTGGCATCTGAAAATGGGAAGGCATATCTGGTACATGAATACGAAGTATCGGCTCCTATAAACTTCATTGTTATGGTTCCAACTTTCTTATGTACCTCATTGGAAAGCAAAGATGCTGATAAATATGGATGGAAACATCTCAATTCCATCCGTAACTTATTGAATATTTATAAACCAGCTGGAAGAACTTTCAGTATAAATTTGTACGATTATGAATAGACTCATTTTTAGTGAAGGCGGCCAGCCTGTTTTTCTTGAAGATCTGAAGATGCTTCAGGACAATATGGTTGATTTGGTTATGTCTTTATTTCCAATAACAGATGGAGAAACACAAGGTTCTGGTTGTGATGATGATGAAATTAAGGATGTAAGGAATCTTCCCATATATTCGACACCGAGACACCTTAATGGCAATGCTGACACAAACTCGGAAACCGTGCAAGCTCATAAGCTCATTACCAAAAATGGAGTTTATGATGTTCCTCAAACAACAATCGGAGAAACTGAAACGGACACTGGACAAGGCTACATCATAGATTGTTATTATGTCTTACACGAAGAAATCCTTGAAAAAAGAGAATTTGAAGATGGCGTGACTCGTCCCGTAGTGAAAAGCTATACGGCAGAGATTGTTGGACACAAGCCAACATCTGGAACCTATTATGCTGTGAAGGATGTTCCTGCCTTGGATTCCTTGCAGGTCGTTCTTGCTTCAAAATATAATGACTATTTAAAGGTAAAGTAGCATGAAGACGATTTATGAACTACAGCAGGAAGCTATCCGCCTTCGTCAGGTGAAAGAGGTGGATAGCATTAGTCCTGAAGAAACATTCGGTCTTCATGCAGATACCCTGGCGTATCTTGCAGATATGGAGCAGAATGCAGAAGGACTTGGAATCCACAAGGTCTATAAGAGCTTTGCTGCCATGAATGCAGACAGCTCTGCTCCTGTAGGTACAAATGGCAAGCCTCTTCGCTTTGGTCAGCTGGTTGCCATCTATGACAAGGACAATCAGTCTCAGACAGAAAACGGCAACATCTATGCCTTCCAGAAAGGAGCAGAGGCAGGCTGGCTTCTGATGGGTAACCTCAACAGCATTGGGGAAATTTCCTCCAAAATTGCGGCTATCAAAAGCGACATTGCAGGGTTGAAGGACAAGGACCAGGAACATGATGAAGCCTTGGCAAAGAAGGCGAATGCCGAGGAGGTCAATAATTCCATTCAGGAACTAGACAAGAAGCTGAACAGAAACCTTCTTGCCATCGAGTTTGACGATGAAACTGGCGATCTCAATGCCATCATCGGGCAAGACTCTACTATCAGCTCTGTATCAACAGATGAGGATGGAAATGTAATCATTGAACAAGAAATCATTTAAAAATAACATATATGGGCACAACAAAATTAAACATCGGTAAGATCCCGATTTCAAAGGGAGAGTACCAGGAAGGTACTACTTACCAGCGATTGAACCAGGTGACCATGCTTGGATCAACGTACCAGAGCAAGATTGACGACAATACGTCTGCTCCTGCCCAGATGGGAGCGAACGGAGCCGTTGAGAACATCAACACGGACAAGTGGCTCTGCATTGCGGTTGGAAACGTTTCAGCCGCAAAGAAAGTCGTGTACAATAACGAGACCAGCGGCCTGGAGGCCGGAAACGTGCAGGAAGCCATTGACGAAGTGGGTTCCAAACTCAGCGACTTATCGGATACATTTGCTGGAGTGGCAGGTAAAAATACAACCCCTGAAGACGGAAAAGTTTTCTACATCGGCTATGAAAGCGGAGTGTACCCAAACTTTGACAACGTGGAATGCTCTCTTAATGGTCTTAATATTCTGAAAAGGATGTATAATGGTAAATTTGGAAACTATTTTATTGATTTCGGTTCACCATACGCCTTTCAAGGCAATCAAGCGGTTAATTGGGGTATTTTAGATGACTATACATTTATCCATAATAATACCTCTGTTACTATAAAAGGTAAATTTAATATTGTAATATTATTCCCTTATTCCAAAAGAACAAATTTAACTAAAGAATTTAGCATTGACGTACCAAAGGATTCTGTAAGCATCGTATATGCAGAAGTCAGAAAGGGTAAAGCGGAAATGTTCTATTGTAATATCGTAGGAGGAAGTCAGGAAACTTCTTTTCTGAAAGAAATTGAGAATAAGAATGGATTAGCCGTTGTACCTTTATTTATTATTGACAGAGGAAGTGAGGATATTATACCCCTTTTAATGATGGCTACTGGCATGGAAGATAAAGGAAATCTAGATTCGTATTACAATAAGGCAAGCTATGCCCAAAAGTCTGATATATTGCCTATTAAAGCCTTAATCAAGACTACTTTTGATAAGAATTTTTATGGCAGAATTGATACTTTCCCAGAAGAACCATCTGTTTTCCCTTATGAGACTCATAAAAATGGTGGTCTTGTGGTTCGTGATTCTATTGCTAATGAAGATGGTTTTCTCCATCAAATTAAAGCGTGTGTCAATGGAAAAGGGGTATTCTCTTTGAGGGTTGGGCTTCTAGACCAAAGAAATATGTTTGTGGAGAGGTCAAGAACTAACATAGTTCTAAGCCTAGGAAATAACACGATTAATGTTTTAGACAAGCATATCTTAATCAAAAAAGGAGAAACCGTTGCTTTGTCTATAACTAACGATTCTGCAACATGCAGCCAGTTTTACGAAAGAGCACAGCAATCTGGCGAAAAGACTTTTCTATATTCACCATCTTGGGACGGTGTTTTTTCAGAGTTGGCAACCGATTTTGGAGGTATAGTTGTATTCGGGTTTAATATGGTAAGCATAGAAAGTGCTTTTGCCTACGCAACAGATATAGAGAAAACAAATGAAACTCTAAACACAATCGCAAGTAAATTAAACAAGCAACAATATGTATATGATGCAGACAACAATCCGTATAAGCTAAAAGTTATAGATGGCGGATTAGTTCCATTACCGATAAATTACAAAAAAGTATTGGCTTTGGGAAATTCACTGACCTCGCATGCCAAGAGTGAAGACATTGCGTATTATGGAGATGAGTCCTGGGCTATGGCTTCAACAAACAAGGTTGAGACAACTTGGACGAATTATCTAGAACGAATACTGAAGCAAAAGAATGTAAGTGCATCAGTAACTCCTTTTAATATATTTGATTGGGAAACCAATCCGAATAATGTGGATTTAGATTCTTTATTTTCAAAAGTTAGTGATACGGACTATGATTTGATATTATTTAGGGCAGGCGAAAATGGTAACTATGTAGATACATATCAAGAAGGGTTCGATAGATTGATTAGGTTTTTACAAAACAAATACAAGAGAGCGACTATTGTTGTCAGTGAGATGTTTTGGCATAATTCTCAAAAGGAAGCCGTTTTCAAGAAGGTTGCTGATGAACACGGTTTGCAATACGTTAATACGGGCAATATAAGCGACAGATGCTTACTAGGGCAGATGTTGATGGGTATTGATAACCAATTCCATCCAATCGTGCATAATGGAGTAGCAGGACATTGTACAGATGTATGTTATTGTAAATATGGAAATATTCTTGCTAATGCTTTAGGTTATAAAGAGATTCAAAATGAACTACATACAGTATCTGTAAGCACAAACAAAGAATATTCAATCAATAACACAATTCAAGTGTACAATGGATATGTAACTATATTGACTTACGAAGGTTCTGTGCCTACTATAACTGGTGTTGATATACACACAATATCTTTGGCATCTGCAAATTGGATAAACAAGCCTGATAAAGTTCCAACTTACGCATCTGTGTTTAAGATGCCAAATAAAAATGTGAGCATTACGATAAGTTGAGAATCGAACTCTAAGTCGCTTACTTCATAAATAACAAAAAAGCTAGGTAGAACATAAGAATCTACCTAGCTTTTTGGTTGTGTCATTTAAACTGTCTTAAGGTTTACATGACACAATCTATAATGATATTGACAGTTTATCTGTCTTCAAATGAAAGATGTTTGGTTCATTGAGTAAGCACGCCTTTATTTCAGATGGACTTAAACCAAGTAAATCGGCTAATTCTTCCATAGAATACTCCAATTCATCCAAATGAAGTTTTGTCATTTTATAAACAATCTTAGGACTATCAATACTTACCTCTACTGATTCTTGCTTTCTTTCACCATTTCTTCCCAATGTGATAAAAAGATATCTTTTTGTAGATTCTGAAATACAGTTGAGTTCTCTCGCCCTGTAGATAATTGCAGCTTTAGATACCTTCCAATAAACTTTTCTTAGGGCAAGGTCGTTGTATCTTAAGTTAAAGAAATCCATTTTGCATAGTTCTTTAGGCATAAGAAACTCTGAGGCGAACTCGTTTGCTTCTCTTTCCTTATCAACTTCGGGCTTATCTAAATCTTGAGAACGAAGGTGCATGACAAGATGTCCCAATTCATGTGCTAGACTAAATCGCTTTCTGTCATTCGGCATTTTCTTATTTAGCCAGATCACAGGTACTTGTTTGTTGGTAAACATGGTTAAACCATCAAATTTGTCTGCCGATTCAAGATCTATAAAGATTACCACAACGCCATTGCGTTCTAGCAAAGTAACAATGTTATCTATTGGTCCCTGTGGAACTTTTAGATAATTTCTTATTTTAAAGGCAATTTCTGCTGGAGTGTTATCGAGAGAAGGTTCCACTGATGGAATCATAAGCTCAGGAATTTCTACAGACTCAATTAACTCATCAATGCAATTGGCAAGAATATTAATACGACTTTCCAAAACAGACAAGCACTTTGATGTCATTGTTGCCCTTTTACGAAAGAAAAGAGTTGTTTCTCCCGCAATTGGAACATTCTTTTTAAAGAATGATCTTGGGTAATCGAGACATTCGGAAGCTCCTGTTATTACAGTATCCGACAAAGGTATTTGCCCTTTCTCTATGCGAGAAAGGGTAGCTTGTGTTATTTTTAACAAATCAGCCAACTTGCTTTGTGATAGACCTCTACTATCTCTTGCAAGTTTTAGATTTCTTCCATTATTAGTATTCATAATTATATTGCTTCGATTTTCTTTTTCCTGGACCTAATCCGAACTTCTGCTTCTTCCGTAGAAGTATTTGAGATAAGATTTGTTGAAGATGCAACTCTGTTTCCGATGTCTATAGGGGCCCACAAGTGTTTGTCGCCTTCCATATACGAAATTGAAATATGAACAATTCTTTGTTCATCATCTAATTTATATCCCAAAATGAGCATCGGTTGTGTATCATCTCCTTCTGCTTTTTGGTTGATTCTTTTTGCAGAAGATTTAGTCCTATTAATTTTTGGCTTTCCATGTTCGTCTAATTTCTTTAGCCAAACAAGATAAGAACCTATACGCAAAAAGGTATTTCTTGCACTTGGTGTACTGTCAAGAGTTACACCTTGTACCTTTGCCAATTCTTCTATTATCAAACCATGGAGATTCACCATAGCAAAATTATGTTCTCTGCGAGCAATCGGATTTTCCTCTGCATATTGCAGGTACTTGTTTCCTGCATTCATAATGCCATTGACAATATCTGCCTCAATGCCAGCGAATGTTGAAACTACATCCTCGCGATCTGCATTTGTTCGCAACCCCATTTCCTCATCGGAAAAAAGAAATCCCATGGGATTCTTTAAATAATTTATCTTATTTTCCATAATTTATCCTTTTTGGGTGCAAAGATAATAATAAAATCTGGAATACGTATAATTCTAGAATAAAAATGCGTATATTTTTTAGATATTTTTGTTTTTTCTGTGATTTTCTATTTTTGAACTATCAATTCTTGACGGAAAAATATTCATAATATGGTTTTCATATATAAATTCAATAGGTGGATTGACAAGTATGTTCTAAAGAAATAAGGTGCAACATTTCTGCTACACCTTAATATTACATCAATCAATGTTCTCACAGATATACATCGCAAATGAGCGGCAATCTGTGTGACCGGAGGCCTTGCGTATTCTATACTCTGGTATTCCACGGAAAACATTGGCACTAATGAATGTTCTTCTCGCAGTATGAGAGGCAATGAGCTTGTACTTTGGGAAGATCTCCTCCTTGATCTCATCTTGTATCTTAGTTTCAAGCAGTACGTCCTCTGTGAGTCCTGCCAACTTCATCAACTCATGAATCTTACTGTTGTAACAGCCAATCGTGGCCTTGTATGGAGCAGTATAGTTGTACTTCTCCAGGATCTCATAGGTAGTCTTCTTGTCGATGGCGAACTTGTCTATGTCAACAACAGCTCTGTGCCCAGTTTTTTGCTGAACGATGGTGAAGATGTTTCGGTCAAAGTTCTTCTTCTGGATTCTGAGCATATCTGAATGACGTTGTCCAAGGTTACATGATAGCACAAACATGTCCTTTGCCTTCTCCAACAACGCACGGTGATCCTTACGCTTAACCAGAGGCTGAAGGTTAAGGTGATAGATCATTGATACCTCATCTGGAGTTAGTGCAATGGTAGGTCTTCTGTAATCAGGAACAGTAAACTCAGCATAGGTGTCACTAATCTTGGCTCCATGCTTGGCAGACCACTCTAAGCATGAACGGAGCTGATAGCATAGTGTTCTAATAGAACTAGGCTTCACGCCTCTGTCCAGCAATCGAGAAATAAAGAAGGAATAGAAAACATCACCCACTTGTGTAGGTAGAATCACACAATCAAGCTCTTGCTCTATCAGTCTAATGTGAGATAACAAACACTGATGAGACTTAGAATAATGTGGAAACAATCTTGCCTTGAAATTAATCTTGGCGGTTAAACACTCGACCAAACTTGCATTTGTAAGGTCAATACTAAAACTCTTACTTGCCTCGCTGTGCATAAACTGAGCGAAAGCAGCCTGTGAATAAACAGTCTGCAACATAAGCGTAATTTTTAAGTCAGCGTAATTTGGTGAAAGAAGGCAGAGGGAATTACGCAAACCCTTTGTCCGAGGCTCATGACTTCCTCGTTAGCCTTCTGGATGCAAATATACAAAAATATCCGTTAGCCTCCAAATGATTTTCGGAAAATCTTGTTTTTTTTCTGATTTTGGCATCAAGTTGCGCAACTTATCAAATAAATCCGATAGAAAATCCCTAGTTTTGCACAAAAAAGCAAAACACAATGGCAAATAATAATTTTAAGCAAGCTCTTCATCTAGGTATGAAACTTGCAGTAGTATTAGTAGGTGCATGTATGTTTGCACATGTTGGTATGGACTTTACCTTCTCTTTCATTTTCTTATGGAAGGGATTGAGTAACATGAAAAAGAAGGGGCGTTAAACCCCTTCTTTCTCCATTTTGCTTATCACAATATGTTAGATAAAATACCATTTAAACACTCTTTAAATGTCGTTTAAATGCTTTTTTAATTCACATTTCGTTTTTGCATGGTAGCTCTTTTCGTTTTGCCGTGATTATATTGTAGAAAAAGTAGATGATAGTGCCATTCATGATTTTCTGAATGATACTGTCGATGATTTCCAGCGGAACCTGATACCATTCCGTAGCCTCATGCATCTCTCCCTTATCATCAGCCACCCTGAAACGGAAGTTCACCGTCTGCAACACCTGATGCACCAGGTCCTCAAACTTCTGGGAGTGCATGTTCACTATCTTGTAAGTGCTTACAATCTCTACAGGTGCCATCAGATAAGTAGGCTCGTGCTCGGCATTTGCCACACGTTCCTCTACCCGATTCGTAGAGAAACCTATTTTATATAGATTCTTGATGTTACGAATTTCCGGATTCTCTGATTTCGAACGAAGCACGTAGATATACCCCGTCACCTGGTCTTCCTGCTTCACATCCTCAGGATTGAAGAAATGAGCATCCGTCTCCTCCAGAGTTTCGGTGATGGCATAACCACTTGCCACCACACTCTTGCGAAGTGTCTGGAGATAGATATCCGACTCCGTACCATTTTCATAGATACAGCGGGTTCTGCCATCGGGCAAACCATTAGTACCCTTTTTCTTCTCAATAATCTCATATAACAAAACCATCTGACCATCTACAAGATAATAGCGTCCAGCCAATAAGCTCATCGTCTTCGAGATTCTCTGCAACTGTCGCTTCCCGGTCTTCAAATCCTGATGCACCTGTTCGAAGAGCGGCTTAAACTGTGCGAAATTCTCACACAGTTTTCTTTGCGCCACATGGTCGGGCGCATCCTTCTTCTGAGCCATCACGCCTTTCATGTCAGCAGGCACATCGAAGAGTTTTGCCTCCTGATAGGAAACATCCATCAAAGGGTCGCTGAATATATCTTCTAATTCTTTATCAATATCCATATCACTATATATATAATAAGGTGAAAAACTATAGCCTATCCCAACAGTTGATACTCATCATACTGTCTTAGGCTATCTGTTGCCTTGGTTCGCAGAGCCTTGAGCGATGCAGCAAGCAACTTTTCTTTCAAGCCACCATCTGCTGTGGGTTTGCTACCATGCTCTGCCACCCACTTGTTGATTTCAAGCAATTTCTGTGCCAGCCTGTCATCGGGCGTCGGTGCCTTCGGTTTCGGACGTACATCCGCCAACAAGGGGTCATCAAATATCTCTAATAATTTTTCTGGCCAATCCATTTATGTTAATGTTGAATGTTACTTTTCCGGCTCATACTCCAATCCCATCATTTTTCGAATCTTCAGGTTCTTGAGTTTCTGGAATGCAGCAGCCAGTTCCCTTACCTTCGGGTCAGGGTCGTTGATGTCTGGGCGCAGACCGTCATGTTCTGCCACCCATTGCTTATAGGGGCCCTTGAACAGCATCATCGCCTGTTCGATGGTCATATCGAATTTCTGTTCAGCCATCGTGTCCTGGATAATCTTCAGGGTCTGTTTATCCACATTCTTCGACAACACTTCGTAAGCACGCTGGAAAGGATTGATGGAATCAATCAGATTGATGCTCAACTGGTCGATGTTAATCATTCGGTTTGCCAGTTTGATGAGGCGATTGCCTTCCGACTCCTTCTCCTCATCGTTTGCCGAAGCATCGAAATCGATAGGATTTCCCTTATCATCCACCACTTCACCACCCTTGACAAGGGTATCAAGCAGCAGGCGCTGACGAACCTCTTCCACTTCGTCCTCGCTCAAATCAGGATACTTTTCACGAATCACTTTCGGAATGAGCGTTTTGGTGATGGTTTCAGCCGTAGTACTTCCGCTGATGGCTTTCACCACCAGTTCGTCTTGCAAGATAGAAGCCTTCAAATCATCCAACTGCTCCTTTACAATCATCTTCGTCTTCTCGCTCGACAAAGGTTTCAAGCCCTCTATCACCAGGGTACGGGCATCCAGCGGACTACCCTCATCACTATCCACATCCTTCACCGTCTTGAAATGCCAACTAGGCGCCATCACCTGCTCCATCAGAAGCGATGCGGTAATGGCTTTCAGAAAGTCGTTCACCGCCACCTTCACATCGGGCTGATTGGCATCAGGCATTCCTATCATGTTCACAAACTTAGCCGTTTCCTTGCCTTCGCAATCACGGGTGCATCTTCCGATAATCTGCACCACTTCGGTCAGCGAGCCACGCACACCGATGGTCAGACATTCCTCACACCATTGCCAGTCGAAACCTTCCTTGGCAGTACCCAGAGCGATGATAATATCTACATCATCACGCTTCTTTATCCGCTGTAAATATCCCTGCACCAGATTGCGGGTCTCGGCGTGGTCTTCCACCAGATCGGCAACCTTCAGCAGTCTGCCGTCCTTGGTTCTGATGTGATAGATGCCGCCATTGTTGTAATCCCGTTCCTCTACCTTACCGATAATCTTGATGATTTCATCCACCTCCGTGTATTTACCCAAACCGCTGGATGCTCGGGAGTTGACACTCGGAATATGGATGATGGCCTTCTTGGTAGTATCCAGCACCTCGGCAATATGGTCGAGATAACTGCCGTGATAGAAGTGATAGCCCAGGACGAGGTTCTTGAGATAGCGATAACCGTTGAGTTGCTGATAATAGTTGTAGGTTACCGGGAAGAAACGGGCCTCATCCTCTGCCCTCAACACCGGAACACCATCACCTCGGAAGTAACTGCCCGTCATGGCAACAATATGACCGGTGGAATTATTCATCACCCGGCGCACAATATCGCCCAATCCGCTGTTCACATCAGCACTTGTATGATGAAACTCATCTATCGCCAAGAGGCAATCATTAAACTCCTCGTCGCTTATTTCCTTCATGCCGTTTCTTAGTGTGGCATGGGCGCAAACCAGGATATTGTTTTTATCTTGATGGAAGAAATTTTTAAAGCGTACCGCCTTCTCTTTCTCGTCGGTAGTATCGCAAAGATTATACTGTTGCGCCACCCTCCAATCGGCGAAGAAGCCATATTTCATCAGGTCGGTGTTTTGGAAAGAGCGACCGATACTCTTTTCCGGTACAGCCACTACTACCTTCTTGACGCCCTGATTCTTCAGCTTATCCAGGGCGATGAACATCAAGGCGCGACTCTTGCCAGATGCTGGTGGCGCCTTGATAAGCAGAAAGCGATGGTTGCGGGCTTCGTAAGCCTTGGCTTGCATCTCTCGCATACCGAGTTCATTGGTATTACTCGATTTACCCGTTTGCTGATACTTGATATCAACGATATTATCATTTATCTTGTTCATAAGCCATTCAAATTATTACTTGTTAGCTGTCATTTTCTCATAGAGTTTAAAGAGGCATTCCAATCGAGTCTCATCATTTGGGAACGGAGCGCCAGGATAGCAGCTTTCTACGATGGCATCCAGTTCCTCATGTGCTGCACGCAAATCCTCCGGCATCTTTTCCGGGTCGTAAAGATCTGCAAGCGTCTTCTCGGGATAGTTTTCACGAGCCAGAAGCACATTCGTTGCCGCCTCTTCTATCTCAGACTTCTTGGTGTCGGAGATAGATGGGAAGGGGAAAGTGTTGTAAACAACACTTGCGGAATAAGCAAAACGCATTTCCAATCTTCCACAAACAGCCTTCATCCAAACTGAATGAATCAATGAAGTAAGCACTCCAAATACATAAATCGGCGCATCAGGTATCATTTGGGAATTTGTATTAGCTATCACTGTAGAATCAATATAAGCCATTGGAATATATTGCCTTTTTTCTGAAGAAACTACTGGTAACATCAAGTATTCCATATCAGGTTGCCTATCCTCAGTAAATAAATGTGGCTTTAAAGCCCATTTTCTTGTAAGTTCCTTAGTACTATTACTTCGAATATTTGCCACATTCTTTAATCGAACAATAAGTTTATCACAAGATGACATTATATCTTCTGGACATTCTTTTAGCCATAAACAATAACGCAACTTACCATTTATCAAATCATCGGCTCCCATATATTGTCTTATATATGGAGCCAACTTTTGGTTTTCCAAAACAAATTCATTACGTTCTTCTTTATCCATAAGTAAAAAGCCTCCATCAGTAGGCTGACTTCCTTTACGCATAATTGGCAATTCAGAAAGCGGACTAGTACGATGTTCTACTATAACATTAGGGGCATCTAATAAATAATAATTGATGTTATTTACTTTTTTACATTTATCCGCATAAATGTACTTATTTTTAGTTGAATTCCAACCTAAACCAATAATAACACATGTTACTCCAGCATTATATTTTGCATTATTACTCCATTTAAATGGCAGATAACAAAAATCAATACAAACATTATCCTTTGAAATTTGCGGCCAAAGAGCAGCTACTTGTTCTCCTTGACATATAGAATTTGTACTAACAAAAGCATATTTAGCTTTTGAGCCTTTCACGTATTTAGCTCCAAGAACAAACCAACAAGAAATATAATCTAAAGTTCTACGACATTTGTTATCCGGCATTACAAAATCTACATCTTCTTTTTGACTAATCGTCTGCCATTTTGTTCCCAAATACGGCGGATTTCCAAATACAAACACTTCTTCATCCTTGGTATGCGGGCATACTACCTCCCAATCCATTCTACAAGCATTACCACATTTTATCTGGTTGATATTATGCAAAGGCAAGGCAGCAACATTCACACCGAAATCGGCGTGAAACTTGTTGTTCATCTGATGCTCGGCAAGCCAAAGGGAAAGCATGGCTACCTCATGAGGGAAGTCGAGAAGCTCTATTCCGTAGAATTGATCCAAGTGGATGCAAGAACCATCTATGAAGTCTATCATCAGCTCAGGCTGGCACTTCTTACGAAGATGCAAGATATCCATCTCCAATAAGCGCAACTGCTTATAGGTGATAATCAAGAAGTTGCCACTTCCACACGCCGGATCGAAGAACTTCATCTTACTCATACGCAACAGCAAGCGGTCGCAACCCCTGACAATAGGCTTGCATTCCGCCACAAACTGATTGATGGACAATACGCTCATGTCATACAGGTTTTTCTTCTGATCGTAAAAGTCCGTCAGTTTCTTATATTCTCCTCTCAAATCATCCATAAAGAGCGGATTAATTACCTTCATGATATTAGGCACACTGGTGTAGTGCATACCTTCCTTGGCACGCACATCAGGATTCACCACCGCCTGAATCATACTACCGAAAATATCCGGATTGATGTCCTTCCAATCCAAGTCGCCGCATTCGATAATAATATTTCTAGCCTTATAGCCCATCTTTGGGATAGGAATGTCTGAGGCAAAAAGACCGCCATTCACGTAAGGAAACTGATTGATTTCCTTGGTAAGTTCTTCCGAACGCTCCTTGTTTGGCACATTCATCACCTGGAATGCCTGACCTAGCATCTCGCCGAAATCGGAACCATCTTCCTTGGTAAATTGCTTGATAAAGTTGGTAAAGAGATTTTCAGCAAAGATACCTGTGTCTTCGGCAAAGAAGCAGAAGAGCAGGCGAGTAATGAAGATATTGAGGTCGTGCAAGTCGTCATCACTATTATATTCGTTATAAGCACGAATCTCATCATGCAGTTTGGCAAGTTTCTCAGCAGCCTTCACATCGGCAGGGTTTTCTGCCGTAGTGTGTACTCGCTCCACGTTCATCAAAGGATAGAAGAAGCCAAAGTCGCTATGCATCTTGACGAGTTTCTGCTCGTAAGTATCATTCTCACGAGTATCATAAGCAAGGAGGGTTTCACCATCGCTCACCGCAATAATCTTTGGTGCAGCCTTCTTAACCTGAGCATCAGTCTTCAATGCCTCCAACCTGGTGGTAAGATGCAAAGTATCTACAGCCTGATAGCAGAACAAGCCTTTGATAAGCAAGCCGTCGAATGTCTTCAAGATACCCTTTCCTTCCTTGTATCTCGATACATCCTTTTCGCTTTTACCAAAAGCCTTCAGTATCTCGTAGCCAACCTCAGAGGCTGGCACCACTTTAGTTTTAAACGATTCTAATCGGGATTCGATTTCCTTATAGCTGAGTTGCAGTTTCTTTGCCATAACTTCCGTTGCCGATGGGAGCATAGCAAAGCCTTGCCATCCTATTACTCCACCGATTCCCGAAAGCAGAAACCATCTGATTTTAAAAGATTATTTTGATTCTAGTCCAGCCTCATCGCAAGATAAGGAATAGGATAACTGATTTACTATCAACAGAAATGGCGTAGGGAATCTATCACTCGCATTACCCTTGCCAATTGAGGTCCTCGGACGACCTATGGGAACAAAGATAAGAAGCAATAGAGCCTACGCCTAGCAGGTATATATATGATAGCACAGAGCGTACCCCTCCTAACGAAGAGGCACACCTATGCCATGTGTATATACACAGTGGGTAGACGCCCACTGCTGTCTTCATCTGCTTCCCATTTGAAATTTCCGAGGTTTCAATTGAACAGAAGAAAACGTAGAGAACGTCTTTCTTAATTATGATAGGCCAAGCCATGGACTTTTACTTAGCCGGCGACTCATCGCCAGCCATCCACAGCAAGACGATTGCAAAAGTACGAAAAAGAATTGGGTTCACAAAATTTTGGGTCTTTTTTCTTGCATATCTCATTTACTTTTCTTATCTTTGCCACAAAATTAATAACAATAACATTAAAAAGGAGGTTATTATACAAGCAACAAAGAACAATACAAAGGAGGAAACCATCAGAAAGTTTAAACAACTCCTAAAACATAAAGAGGAGATGCTCGAAAGAGCAAAACAATATGATGGCATTGACATTTATGCTAAAACAGAAATCCACTATTAGATGAAATCAAAGCTGATTTCGAAAAGTCGGCAAATGATTTAAAAGAGAAATAGTTTCTTGCAAATCCCAAATAAAATTGGTTATAAAGCAGCATATATTCAAGGCTTTTGCCCTTACAGGGCGCAGGGGGACAACGCCTTAATACCCAGGGTGTTGCCCTGGGCTAGGAGCTTTTGGGCCTTCAGCCCGTGCTTGAACCACATGAAAAAGTTCAATGATTTACTTCTTAACCAGGCATTTTATACTCATGTCTAAGCTTCCAGATAGTTCATCATATCCTCCAATGTATCGAAGTTCTTGACATTCCCCCTCTTTACATCCATAATAGCCTCCAACAAATCGCCCTCATACACTTGTGGTCTAGTATGCTTCTTATCATCCATAAAACGAACCAAACGTACATAGCCAGAGCGACAAACCTTCGACTTTTCCTTCTTGGAACAATCAAAAGCGTTCTTAAAATCTATAGTAATCTGCTCCATAATTATTTGGACTTTAAATTAAACATCTATTTTAATACTATCGTTGCATTTTTTCTAAATAAGGCGTTCTCATATGCTCATGCTTCCATTGCTCAATAGTATTTTCATCTATCAAGCCCTTATCCCACAATTCATTTGCGGCATCTATCGCTTTTTGCGCAAAATAACCAGATAGCAAATCCGTGATTTCAGCCATCTGCTGGTCAGAATTGACATTAGACATCAATTCTACAACTCTTTGCTGATATTTATTTAAAGAAGTTATTGTCGTCATAACACTATCATTTAAATTACACCGCAAAAATACGAAAAAGAATTGAAACTAACAAATATTCTGAGAGATATTTGCATTTATTCCTTTCTCTTCACCCAAACCTTGTGGCTTCCGCTGCCCATCGAATCTATTGGCAAAGTTCGGTCGGCGGTGATTTCCTTCAGCTCCAGGGAGGCGGCGGTGCGGCTCAGGTTGTTGATGTAGGCATAATCAGAGAGGGTGATGAAACCATTGGCTTCTATCACCTCCAGGGCACGGGCGATGCGCTCTTCCCTGGAATAGAGCTGCTTGCGAATCACCTTTACACCACCCATATCACGCTCCAGGTCACGGTCGGTTTCACGCTTCACATCCTTGATAAACTCAGGAGACGCCTTGAAGTTGATGTCTTTCACTCCCACCTTGCGATACGTCATCTTATCATCTGGATTCAGAATTTCCCTAGGCTTCTCATCCTCGAAAGCGAGGGAGAGGGAAAAGGTGCCGAAACCTTCCAAATTCACGTTGTAACCCATGGAGAGCATGTCTGTCAGCATATCAACCACATCGGTCAATACAGCCTCCGTGGTACTTTCCGAAATACCGCGATGGTAGTTCTGCATCATCTTGACGAACTCTTTTCGGGATAGTGTACGGTTGGTCACCATCTTGGGATAAACTCTGCGCTTGCCTTCATCACGCAAATCATTCAACTCTTGCAACTTGTACTTAGCCATATCAGTTTCCTTTCTTATTAAGATTGTTATCACTCCTTATTGCCCAGCAGCCTTTGCATCCTACAGTATTTATGATCATACCTAAGAAGAAAAGACCACAAACCTAGGAAGAAAAGTATTTAATCCTAGGAGAAATCTCCGTTCACCGACGCCGAATGTCCGTTCAACGTCGATGAACGGCGGTTCAACGTCGATGAATGTCGGTTCAACGTCGGTGAACGAAGATTTCTACCTTGCAAAGATACAACTTTATCAGATATAAAACAAGACTTTTCCTGAATATCTTTACTTTTCCGGCCATAATTCTTCGTTTTTTGAGCTTATTTCTTTGCGTATCCCAAATAATTGTGTTAACTTTGTAGTCAGATTGCAAACCAAAGGCTAAAGGATTGCAAGCAAAAGACTAAGATTAGACATTCTTATGAGTATGAAGATATTAGCAACCAGCGACTGGCACCTGGGCAACCTGTTTCACGGCAACGACCGTCTGCCGGAACACAAGCATTTCCTGAAATGGCTCCTGGAACAGATAGCTGGACAAAAGCCCGATGCTCTCCTCATCGCAGGAGACATCTTTGATAACGGAAATCCATCGGCAGCGGCACAGACCGTTTATTACGAGTTTCTTGCCGATGCTACCCAACTGTGCCCGAACATGCAGGTCATCATTACCGCCGGCAACCACGATTCCGCCAGCCGACTGGAGGCTCCCCGTCCGTTGCTCACCCGATACCACGTGGAAATAAGAGGAAACGTAAGGAAAATCTGGAAGCAGGGAGAAAGCGAGGACGATGATAAAACCGGCGGACATTGGATCTATTCCTTCGATGACCTCATCATCCCCGTAACCAACGAGGCAGGAGAAGAAGTCATCATCCTCGCCGTACCTTTCCTAAGAAGCGATGTGGTGCAGAACGCCAGCTACTCGCAGGGTGTCAACGACTTTCTGAGAGAACTGACGGCTGAGGCTCGAAAGAAATACCCGGGCAGGAAGTGCATCATGATGGCACACATGTACGCCAAGGGTTCGGATATCGCCAAAAAGGATGCGAGCGAGAAAATCATCATCGGCGGACAGGAGGAAGTGGACCTGGAAGGATGGAACGAACATCCCGACTATATGACTTGCGGACACATCCACAAACGGCAACATATCTGGAACACCGACTGGGCAAGATATACGGGAAGTATCCTCCCGATGTCGTTTGCCGAGAAAGACTACACCCACGGCATCGACCTCATCACCATAGAACACGGAGAAGAGGAAGAAGGAAAGGAAACCGACAAGAGCAAGGAATGGAAAGTAGATTTCTTGGAATACAAGCCTCAGCACGCCCTCCGCATCCTGCCCGAAGACGAGGAGGAACTAACCTTCAAGAAATGGCAGAAGCTCATCAATTCTGAACTCTCGGAGAGAACAGACGGCGAACTGAGCGACCATTTCGACTACGTGATGCTGAAGGTGAAACAGGAGAAACTGACCAGCGATGACATCAAGGAACTGGAGAAACTCGTCAACGAAAAGGATGCCGTGCTCTGCAAAATCCAGCGCATCATCCCGCAACTGGACTTCTCCACCATCCAGGGTTCCCAGCACATCACCAGCATAGAAGACATCATTAACCGTCCTCCGCTCGACACGCTGAAGGAAGCCTTCGCCATCAGACACAACGCTCCGATGAACGAAAGACAGGAGAAAATGTTATCCGATTTATTAACGACATCATCATTATGAAATTCCTACAACTCGAAATACTCAACCTCGCTTCGCTTGACAAACAGGGAGGCGAGGTCATCAACTTTGAAGAAGGTGCCTTAGGCGAGAGTACCATCTTCAGCATCGTAGGTCCGACGGGAAGTGGCAAGTCTACCCTACTCGATGCTATCTGCCTTGCCCTCTACAACCGCGCCCCTCGCTACCCCAGGAAGAAAGGCGACAAGAACCAGAACATCGAGATTTTCGGAGCTGCCGATGCCAGCGAAAGTAACCGTCTGGCTCCTACCGACAGCCGAAACATCCTGACACGTGGCAAGAAAGAGGGCTACAGCAAACTCACCTTCCTTGCCAACAACGGCAGCATCTACCGCGCAGAATGGCACGTCAGATTCCAGAGAGTGCGCTACGAGAACGCCAAGACTGCGCTCTATAAAATCACGAGAAACGGAGAAGAAATAACGGAGGAAGCTGCCGACTGGAACGAACTGCCGAACATCATCGGACTCGACTACGACCAGTTTCTCCGCACCGTACTCATCGCCCAAGGCTCGTTTGCCAACTTCCTGACGGCGAAGGAAAACGAGCGATACGAACTCCTGGAAAAGCTCATCGGATGCGAGGAAACTTATACGAACATCGCTACTGAAATCAAGAAGGCGAAAGACCAGGCGACGGATGCCTACAACCAGATGGCAGCATCGGTGGAAGCCGTTAAACAGAACCTGCTGAACGATGAAGAACTCGCCAAACTGAAGGAGGAAATCGCCCGCCTGGAAAAGGCAGAGAAGGAACTCGACAGCCAGTTGCAAGCCATCTCGAAAGAACTGCAATGGTTTGAGGAAAGCGACAAGCAAATCAAGCAAATCACTATATACCAAACTGATATGAAGCAAGCAGCAGAAGCCATTAAAGCGATGCAAGCCCAGATTCTCCGTCTGCAGTTGCACGATGAAGTACAGCCAGCCGTCAACCTACTGCAGGAAGTAGAGCGACAGACGCAAAGCATCCACGAGCAGGAAGAAAACATCCTGAAAGCGGAAGGAAACATCAAAAGTCAAGAGTCTGCCATCAGCGAAAGCGAGAAAACTCTCACCAGTCTGAAGGAAGCAGTAAGCAAGGCACAAGAACAGCTGGAAAAGGCGCTGCCGGTCATCGCAGAAGCAAGAGCACTGAAAACAAAAATGGAAGCGGCTATGCCGAATCTGAAAGAAAAGAAAGAGGCATTGGAGTTGGCGCAGAAAGAGAATCTAACTGCCCAGAAAGACGTGGAGGAAAACGCCCGAAACATCCAAAAATGGGAAGCAGAAACGGAGAAAGCAAACCTTGCCCTCAAAGCGACACAGGAAGAGATTGCCAAGCAGAAACAGGTTCTGCACGAAGCGACGCAAGCCGCTGAACAGGCTTGGGAGAAGGAAAAGAACAAGACTGCCGGACAGAATATAGAAGAACTGCAGAACAGCAAGACTGTAGCTGACAGGAAACTGCAGGATGTCCAGCAAGCCATCAAGGTTGTGGCTCATCTCGATACTGCCACAACAGAAAAGCAGAAGAATGAGGAGCGAATCCAGCTCTTGGGCAAAAGAAATGCAGAGATAGATGAAGCGCTGGGCAAGTTGACAATCGAGGCGCTGACCCAAGAGACCCTGACGCTGAGAAATGCCTATACCCTCATGGTGAGCGAGAAATGGGAGATTCATCGTGCCAACCTGTCCGAAGGCAAACCTTGTCCGCTCTGCGGCAGCACGACCCATCCTTATCATACCGACAACAGACAGTTTGAGGAAGCCACCACAGAACTCTCGCAACTTCTAAAAGCCAAGGAGGATCTGCTGAAACTGCAGCAGAAACAGGAGAAGGATCTTTCCGGCGAGAGAAAACAGAACGACGGCGAAGTACAGACGCTCCAGAAACAACAGGAAAAGCTGTCGGGAGAAATAGCAACTTACGAAGAGGATTGGAAGGCGCTCATCGCCCAGTATCCAAAGATTCCAAAGGCTGAGGCAGAACTGAAATCGCTCTTACCTATCTATGAAAACAAGGCGAAAGATGCGAGCAGCAAACTGAGCCTCTTTAACAAGATTCAGAAAGAGATAGAACGGCTGACCCAACTCAAGGATAAGGCTGTAAAGGATGAAGCTGCGTATGAAAGCAAGGCCTCTACTATACAGAATAAAGCCCAAGAAAACACTTCAACCTGCGCCACAAAACTAGCTGAACAGAAAGTACTTACCTCCAACCTCATCTCACAGCAAAAGAGCAAGGAGGAGGCTTACGGGAAAGCCCTTCAGGCATGGAATAGTACCAAGAAGGAAATGGAGGAATGGCAGGAGAAATATAAGCAGATTCTGAATGGCGAAGAACCAGACGCGGCTGAACAAAGACTGACAGCAGCAAAGGATGAGGCTACGAAAGCAGCAGATAACCAGAACGAGAATATCAACAAACTGAAGGCGGAACTCGCCAACAGTAAAGGTTCGCATCAAACCATGCTGTCTCAGAACAAGACGATGAAAGAGAATCTGCAAACGAAGGAAAAGGAACTCGACTCTTGGATTGAGGAATACAATAAGCAGCTTGAAGAAAAGAGCATCGAACCACCATTCATCGACCGAAATACCATCCGGGAGATGCTTCACTCTGCCGAAGACTGGAACGCCATCCGACGGGAAAAGGACGAAAAGGAGAAAGCAGTGGCTTCAACTACTGCTCTTTACCAGAGTGCAGAAAAGGCGCATCAGCAGCATTTGGAACATCAGCCTGCCCAAACCCGTGATGCTCTCCTAGCCATTCAGCAGGAGTATCAGGAAAGAAGCCAGCGCAACGAACTGATTGCTGCCAACGCCAGGATGCAGAACCATCAGGAAGCCGTGAAGCAGTTGGGTGACAAGGCTGAGGCTCTGCAACTCGTAACACAGGAAAAGGACGACTGGACAGCCATCACAGATGCCATCGGAGCAGACGGCAAGACGCTGCGCAAGATAGCCCAATGCTATACGCTCAGTTTCCTGATAGCGCACGCCAACCAGGAAATCAGAAAGTTCAACAGCCGTTACGAACTGCAACAGGTAAAGCATTCGCTGGGCATCAGAGTCATCGACCACGACCGTGCCGACGATATCCGAGACACCACCTCCCTATCAGGTGGCGAAACCTTCATCGTGAGTCTGGGTCTCGCCTTGGGCCTGTCGGCGTTATCCTCCCGCAACATCTCCTTCGAGAACCTGTTCATCGACGAAGGCTTCGGAACCCTCGACCCCGATACCTTAGCCACGGTCATCGACTCCCTCGCCATGCTGCAAAGTTCGCAAGGCAAGAAGGTGGGCGTCATCAGTCATACCGACACGATGAGCGAGCGCATCACCACCCAGATAAGGATTATCAAGAATGGCAACTCCGGCAGCAGCCATATCGAGATCTATCCGTAACCCATCGCAATTACACCTTAAATTATATAGTAATTACACCTTATTTATCCCTATCAGCGCCAAGGATGGCGACAACGTGGTGAACAAGAGCGATGTGATTCGTCCTCACCATAACAAAAGAAAGGGTGTGCCATAAGTCCATGACACACCCTTTCTTTTGTTTCCATTGAATATTAAACCCTGTTTCCCTCTTTTGGGAATACTACGGTTGGCTTGAAGGTCTTAGCCTCCTCAAAGTCCATCAGGGCATAAGCGATGATGATGACGGTATCGCCCACCTGCACCTTGCGGGCTGCAGCACCGTTCAGGCAGATACAACCGCTGCCACGCTCACCCTTGATAATATAGGTCTCCAAGCGCTCACCATTGTTGTTGTCTACAATCTGAACCTTCTCGCCTGCTATCAGATTAGCAGCATCCATCAAGTCCTCATCGATGGTGATGCTACCCATATAATTCAGGTTAGCCTCAGTTACGGTCACACAATGGAGCTTACTCTTCAATACTTCTATCTGCATTGTTCTGTTATTACTTGATCTGTTACGGATTAAACTTAATAAAGAATATCTATCGAGGAATTATCCCTTATACTTGATATGGTCGATGAGACGGATAGGAGTCTTACCGCAATAAACGGTGATGCAACCTACCACGTATGCACTATCCTCCCATGAAGAAACATCCTGCAGGCTGTCGCCATCCACAATCTGGAAATACTCTACCTCCAGACCCTCTACAGCATTGATGTCGGCAACCACCTTATCATGAGTTTCCTGTACAGTATGAGTCTTTGCATACTCCACACTCTCCTTCAGGGCCTTATAGATGTTTGGCGCAATGGCACGCTCATCAGGAGCCAGCAAAGTATTACGGCTGCTCTTAGCCAAACCATCCTCATCACGGACAATAGGGCACTCCACAATCTGCACATCGCTGTTGATGTACTTCACGAGCTGCTTGATGACAGCAATCTGCTGCCAATCCTTCTCACCGAAATAAGCACGAGTTGGTCGAACGATATAGAAAAGACGGCTCACTACCTGACATACACCATTGAAATGACCCGGGCGCTTGGCACCCTCCATCACGGTAGAAACAGGTGGAAACTCAAAGTGGCGTGTATCTGGTGTAGGATACATCTCCTTCACCGATGGTGCAAACACATAGTCAGCACCACAAGCCTCCAAGAGCTTGCAGTCAGCATCGAGGGTACGAGGATAGCGATCCAAGTCACCCTGATCATTAAACTGTGTAGGATTCAGGAACACAGAAACCACAGTCACGCCATTTTCCTTCACACTGCGCTTAACAAGAGAGGCGTGACCCTCATGCAGCGCACCCATAGTTGGCACAAGGCCGATTTCCTTTCCCTCCTTACGACACATGAAGAGTTCGTTCTGGAGGTCAACAATCTTATTGAATACTTTCATCGTCATAATCTGTTTTCGGGTGCAAAATAACAACTTTTTTCTCAAATGAGAAAGAAAAAACCTAAAAATATGCGAATTATTGCCGAAAATAATGAATTTCGGAGAAAAAATGCCTCTATTTGAAGTTTTTTTTGTACCTTTGCACGTAATTCGTAAGAATAAAATTTAAATTTTATGGCAAAAAAAGTATTATTTATCAATCAGGAGATCGACCCATATGTAGCCGAGTCTCACATGTCAATCATGGGACGCGAACTGCCTCAGAAGATGCAGGAAGCAGGTTTTGAGATCCGCACCTTCATGCCTAAGTGGGGCACCATCAACGAGCGTCGCGGACAATTGCACGAGGTCATTCGCCTGTCTGGTATGAACCTTATCATAGATGATACAGACCATCCGCTGATCATCAAGGTTGCATCTATACCAACAACACGACAGCAGATTTATTTCATCGATAATGACGACTATTTCAAGAGCCGCCAGATGGGCACCGATGAAAACGGAAAGGAATATGCCGACAACGGAGAAAGAGCTATCTTCTTTGCACGTGGCGTATTGGAAACCGTAAAGAAGCTCCGCTGGCAGCCTGATGTGATTGTCTGCCAGGGTTGGGCTAGCGCAGTAGTGCCATTCTATGTAAAGACAGCCTACAGCGAAGAGCCTTCATTTGCAGAATCAAAGGTGATTACCGCTCTCTATACCAACGAACTCAAGGGTGAACTGGGTACCAACTTCAAACGTTGCGTTGCCTTCCGCGATGCCAAGTCTGAACTGCTCGACGGCTATCAGGACGACTTCAACTTCATTGAGCTCGGCAAACTCGCCATCGACTATAGCGACGGTGTAGTAGAAGGTGAAGAAGAAGCTAACCAGATTCTCTTTGATTATGCGAAGGAGAAGAACAAGCCTGTACTGGCTTATCCGGGAGAAGATATCCAGGAGCCATACGCAGACTTCATCAACAAGGTTTGTCCTGACGCAGAATAAAATTCCGACAACAGAGACACATACATACAAGGATAATGAAAATTTTAAGACTCTTAACAGTATTAGTAATAGCAGCGCTTACTTTCGCTGCATGTGATGACACCACCGAGGGAATCGGTGGTAGCATCACTAACGATATTGACAACATCAACATCACTAGCGCAGTATTTCCTGTAGCTACAAAGTCTATGGTTTCAGGTGCCGTATTGAGCCGCAACAACAGCGGTCTCATCGGTAAGATGAAAGACCCGGAAACCGGCAACTATGTAAAGGGTGACTACATGACCCAGTTGAGCGTATTGCCTACTTTCTCTATAGATACACTCGATTACATCAAGCAGGCAAACAAAGGTTCTATCGAAGCAGACTCATGCTACCTCCTGGTTTCATACAATGCCAGCTACGGCGATACTATCGCCCCAATGAAGGTGACAGCCTATGAGATGACAAAGCCGATGGCAGAAGATAAGGAGTATTACTCTGATTATGATGCCTTCAAGGAAGGCTGGGTAAGCGAAAACAACCAGCATTGGAGCAGTAATTACAACTTGAGCAATACATCAGATGTCAAGAACTTCAAGATTTACTTGAATAAGAAGTATGAGAAAGATGGTAAGACATACAAGAACTATGGTTCTTACATCATGCAAACATACGCAGAACATCCTGAGTACTTCAAGACCAACTACAAGTTCCTGCACAACGTCTGCCCTGGCTTCTTCATCAAGAATGTAGGCGGTACGGGTAACATGGCTAAGATCTGGAATACAGAGCTTATCTTCTACTGGACCCGCCACAAGACCATCAAGGCAAAGGACGGCGTTACAGACAGTATAGCTGTAGGCATCGGATACAACCGTTTCGATGGTACAGAAGAGGTATTGCAGCTCAACAAGATTGAGAACGATACCACGAACTTGGAGGAGTTGGCAAGTCAGCAGAACTGGACTTACCTCAAGTCGCCAGCAGGTATCTTCACCGAGGTTACCCTCCCTATCGAAGACATCATGAAAGGTCATGAGAAGGATACGCTCAACACAGCTACCATCTCTTTCCCACGACTCAACAATGACAACGAAGACAACCCATACAACTTTGCTACACCAAGCACCATCCTGATGGTTCAGAAAGACAGTTTGCAGTCGTTCTTCGAAAAGAGCAAGTTGGCAGATAGCCGTACTTCTTATACCACAAGCTACAGCAGTACAGGTACTTATAAGAATGCCTATACATTCCAGAATATCGCCAACCTGGTTTCTGCCATGTATAAGAACAAGGGCAAGGGAGAAAACTGGAATAAAGTAGTACTGGTTCCTGTAAACGTTATCACAACCACACAGGGACATACTACCGTCATCTCCAAGATTAATCACGATATGTCACTCGCTTCTACCCGACTGAAAAGAGGTGTAATAACCACCGACAGCAACGGCAAGGAGACAAGTCCTATACAGATAAAGGTGATTTACAGTAAGTTTAAAGAAAAAGAATAAGCATTCATAACGCAAAGTAAAAAAGGAAACGAAACATGGCAGATAATTTTTTGGAGCGTCATCGCGAAGAATACGAAATACGTAAGGCTGCATGGCTCAAGAAGAAGAAACTATTCATGAAGTCAGGCAAGAAACAGAAGCCCCAGACACAGATGCCACGTCCTGAAGACGAAGCGTTATAAACACGAAAAAATATTCAGAATCCTGAGAAAGAGGGTGTATCATAAAGCATTTGAATGTTTATGATACGCCCTTTTAACTTTGCCAGTTAATCCTTAAAAAACGCCGCACAAGTACGATAAAAGCCATTTAACACAAAATAAAACAAAATTAATTTGGAGTTTACCCATTTTTTTTATATCTTTGCATTGTAAATTAAAAGTATTAAATATTAAACAGACAAAAAGCAATAAAATAAAAATAATCAAGATATTAGTAGAGATACTGATTTATGGGTTTAACTTTTCTAAAAACTTGCATTTAAGGATACAAGATATTTGCAGGATACAAGTTACTTGCAATATATGAGATACTTGGTTTATGTTTATAGATAATGGAGAAATTACTCTCATAAAGAATTCGTTTTTAAGTTTAAACAAAAATGCTAAAGTTAGATGTTAGTAATATAAGTCCCCGTAGTAACCGTGAGGCTACTGCGGGGACGCTTTTTCAATTTATAGTATATAGAAACAAAAAGGGCAAGACCAGAGATGACCTTGCCCAATCTATTTTTATAACTCTTTATCAATATTATAAGATTCTACCTGTAAGAGAGAACTTCAAAACAAGATAAACCTTTAAATATAAACAAAAGTTACAAGAAGAACAAATAATTACATAAAAAATTAAGACTCTTTAGTACTTTAGCATACTAAAGAGCCCTAATATATTATTAAAAACGCAAAATCAGACTACTGAACTTAATCTACTACCGTAAACTTGGCATATTTCAGCAGAAGCTGTTTGGTGCCAGAATGAACGAACTCAACCGTAGCCTTCGTATTCTCACCAGTACCTTCAATCTTCAACACCGTTCCCCGTCCAAAACGCTGATGTTCAATCTTCATTCCCTCCTGCAAACCACAAGAAGAACTGCCAGCAGATGAAGCTGCAGAAGAAGAAACTGATGCTGCAGAAGATCCTGTACTGCGAGAAGCAAGATGAGAAGAATGCGCCTCCATGTAACGTTTAGCTGCATTCAGCGCTCTAACAGACTTGAAATTACCTTCAGAGAGAGATGAGCGTCCGGAAACAGACGAGCGTTCGGAAGTATGTGAAGTCTCCGGTTCATCATCAAAGAGAGAAGGCTTAGGATCTGCTACAAACTGCGATGCTACCGGTTTGGAATTCTGATACCTGCTACTGTATCTAGGCTGCTCAGCATCCTCCCACGGTCTGCGAGAACGTTGCGCTCTCGCCCACTCCGGCTGATCAGACATCGAATCAGCTCTGGAGCCAAACATCGAACCAGACCTTGAACCAAGCCTTGATTCAGACATAGAGCCAAACAAGCTTCCACCAGCCTCATCCTGGCTATCAATCAACTTGCCGTCAATCTCATCGATAAACCGACTCGGATTATCAAACTCCATCTTGCCATATCGCCAGCGGTTCTTGGCGTTCGTCAGGATACAATGTTTCTCAGCTCGAGTAATGGCAACGTAAAGCAATCTTCGTTCCTCCTCCAGTTCTCTGAGCGAAGCAGCAGAAAGCGGACTTGGGAAGATATTCTCTTCCAAACCAACCACGAATACCGTAGGAAACTCCAGACCCTTGGCAGCATGAACCGTCATCAGAGAAACACGAGGTTCATCCTTATCACCATCGCTGTCAGCATCGGTAAGCAGAGCCACATCCTGCAGATAATCCTGCAGGAAGAGTTCATCAAACCTACCCTCTTCACGGCGTTCCTCCACAAAAGCCGACATACCGCTCAAGAATTCCTCCAGGTTCTCCTGACGTGCCAGATCATCGGCATCCTTGCCCGACATGATATCCTGACTGATGCCACTCTCCTTGATAATGGCATCACCCAATTCATAGACATCCGTAGTTTGAGCCCGTTCGATAAACGAAGAAATTAGCAATCTGAAAGTTTCCAGCTTGTTCATCGTACCCTTGGTAACCGCCAGTCCATACCGCTCAGGGGCACCGATTACCTCCCAGAAACTCACCTGGTTCTGATGGGCACAGTCAGCAATCTTCAGCACCGTAGTAGCACCGATTCCACGAGCCGGATAGTTGATAATACGCTTGATAGCCTCTTCATCATCCGGATTCGCCACCAGACGGAAATATGCAATAATATCCTTAATTTCCTTGCGCTGGTAGAAACTCAGTCCGCCATAAATGCGATAAGGAATACCCTGCTTCCTGAACTCCTCCTCGAAGCTGCGGCTCTGGGCATTGGTGCGGTAGAGAATGGCAAAATCACTATACTGGCAGCCATCCTCGCGCCGGATACGCTTCACGTCCTTCACAACAATTGCCGCCTCTTCCTTGTCGCTATAAGCAGGCTTATACTGAATCTTCTCACCCTTCGCATTCTCGCTGAACACATCCTTAGGAATCTGGTTGCGGTTATGCTTGATCAGACTGTTAGCCGCCTCAACGATAGTCTGGGTAGAGCGGTAGTTCTGTTCCAGTTTGAAGAGACGCGTGCCCTGAAACTGGCGCTGATAGTTGAGAATATTATCGATATTGGCACCACGGAAACTATAGATACTCTGCGAGTCATCACCCACGGCACAAACACGCTGCTTCTCCTGACAGAGTTGCATGACGATAGACATCTGAACGTGATTGGTATCCTGATACTCATCCACCAGGACATAATCGAAGCGGGCGGCATATTTGTGGCGAATATCCTCATGTTCCCTGAAGAGCTGATAGGTAAGTGTCAGCAAATCATCGAAATCCATGGCATTGGCCTGCTTGCAGCGCTGCACGTAAGCCACGAAAATCTTACCAACCTCAGGCATCTGCGCACGCTTGTTCTGCTCGAAGATAGCCGCATCGCTGTCATAAGCCGCAGCACTCATCAGGTTGTTCTTCGCCATCGAAATCTTGGCATGAACGGCAGCAGGCTTATACTTCTTATCATCCAGCCCCATCTCCTTCACTATCGCCTTGATCAGCGAGCGCGAGTCACTTTCGTCATAAATGGTAAAGTTGTTGTTGAAGCCGATATGCTCAGCCTCCGCTCTCAGGATTCGGGAGAAGATGCTGTGGAAGGTACCCATATAGAGATGCTGGGCGAGGTCATTTCCCACCAGTTTTCCGATACGTTCCTTCATCTCTCTTGCCGCCTTGTTGGTAAAGGTGAGCGCCATGATGCTCCAGGGTTTCATGCCCTGGCTCAGGAGATAAGCTATCTTATAAGTAAGCACACGCGTTTTACCCGAACCTGCACCGGCTATCACCAGCGAAGGTCCGTCAATATATTCTACCGCAGCACGCTGCGCTTCGTTCAAGTCGTTCAGTAAATCCATTAATCAATATTTACCAGATTTTTCACTCTTCATTCTTCACTCTTCATTCTTCACTTTCCCCTATATCCTCCCACAGCTGTGCCCGGGTCGAAATCTTCGCCCTCACGAGGGAAGGTAGGGATAAATCTCATCTGATGTTCTATCTGTCGCTGGCGCTTCTTCATATAAGCGCTAGGATGCAGCGAACTGAATTTGCGCGGATTAGGAAGTGTAGCTGCTATCAGCGCACACTCGCCACGAAACAGATCTTTCGCTTTCTTGTCGAAATGATATTCTGCAACCGCATCCACACCATAGATACCCGGTCCCATCTCAATGCTGTTGAGATAAACCTCCATGATGCGCTGCTTGCTCCACATCATTTCGATGAGGAAGGTAAAGTAGACTTCAAATCCCTTGCGGGTCCATGAACGGCCAGGCCACAGGAAGACATTCTTAGCAGTCTGCTGACTGATGGTACTGGCTCCATGCACCTTTCCGCCACGTGCATTATTCTTCGCCGCACTCTCGATGGCATTGAAGTCGAAACCGTGATGCTTCAGGAATCTCGCATCTTCGCTCGCCATTACCGCCACTGGCATATGAGGCGAGATCTTATCCATCGAAATCCAATGATGATGCAGGGTAATACTCTCTCCATCAGCTACTTGCTGGAAGCATCGGATAAACATCAGAGGAGTGACATACACAGGAATGAACCTATATGCCACTACAGCAAGAATGGTGGTACTGAAAAACAGCACCACCACCCATTTTACTATATTCTTGATTTTCTTCAAAATCATCTATTTAGTTTTTCCCTCCCGGGAGCATGAAAGTTATTACTTCAATGTACCGTTGTTGGCTGCGTTAACCATAGCCTGGCTAGCATACATGTAAACCTCTACACGACGGTTTTGGGCACAAGCAGCAGTAGTATTAACAACAGGGTTAGCAGAACCCAAACCCTGAACATTCTTTACCTGACGGCTTGTAACACCGCAAGAAGCGAGATAGTTGTAAACTGCCTCAGCACGCTTCTGGCTCAATGGCAAGTTGATACCATCATTACCTGTAGCATCGGTATAACCCTGGATAGAAACCTCGCAGTCGGTATTGTTCTTCAATACACCGGCAAACTGAGCCAAATCAGTCTTTGCGCTACTGCTGAGAGTAGAACCATTAGTTGGGAAGAGGATACCAGAAGCAAATGTTACCTTAACGGCAGACAAGCCATTGGCATCTGTTACAGTCTCAACCTGTGCATTCTTCACCTGTTCAGCCTCAGCCTTTACCTTATCCATGTGCTTTCCTATGAGGTTACCAGCACCGCCACCAACAGCTGCACCGATAGCAGCACCTACGAGAGCACCGGTACCACGATGGCTATTGTTGAGCAATCCACCTACGAGAGCACCCAGAGCTGCACCAGAACCGGCACCTACAGCTGTACCTGTCTTCTGATTGGTTCCACAACTTGAAAAAAGCAAGCACAAAGAGAGGCCTGCAACTGCAAAATTAGTCTTTTTCATTTTAAAATCTCCTATATTTATGTTATTTAATTGCAAAGATAACTCTTTTTTCTCCATAATGGAGAGTTTTCTAATATTTTTTTGTATTTTTGCATGCAAATTTAAGGGTATTTGTCGAAATAGAGCTAGGAAATCACCTATTTTGGGGTGGAAAATCCCTAAAAGTCGGATTTCAGACACCTGCAGACAGATGAACTGCTGTCAGCAGATGATGAAGGCTCAAGCTTATACCTTTATATATATAACAGAAGAAATAAAAAACAAAATAAATAGAATAAAGCAATATGGCTAAAGAACTCAAGAATTTAACCAAGCGCGCTGACAACTACAGTCAGTGGTACAATGATTTGGTAGTAAAGGCTGATCTCGCTGAGTTGTCACCAGTTCGTGGTTGTATGATTATCAAACCATACGGTTACGCTATCTGGGAGAAGATGCAGCAACAGCTCGACAAGATGTTTAAGCAGACAGGTGTACAGAACGCATACTTCCCTCTCCTCATCCCGAAGAGTTTCTTCTCTCGTGAGGCTGAGCACGTGGCAGGTTTCGCCAAGGAGTGTGCCGTAGTTACCCACTACCGCCTCCGTTCTACAGAGGATGGCAAAGAGGTTGAGGTTGATCCTAACGCAAAGCTCGATGAGGAGCTCATCATCCGTCCTACTTCGGAGACCATCATCTGGAATACCTATAAGAACTGGATCCATTCATGGCGTGATCTCCCTATCCTCTGCAACCAGTGGTGTAACGTAATGCGTTGGGAGATGCGTACCCGTCCGTTCCTCCGTACTTCTGAGTTCCTCTGGCAGGAGGGTCATACCGCTCATGCCACTAAGGAAGAGGCTGAGGCAAAGGCTCAGGAGATGCTCAAGGTTTACGCTGAGTTTGCTGAAAACTACATGGGTGTTCCTGTATTGCAGGGTGTGAAGAGTGAGACTGAGCGTTTCGCAGGTGCTCTCAACACTTATACCATCGAGGCAATGATGCAGGATGGCAAGGCTCTCCAGAGTGGTACTTCTCACTTCCTGGGTCAGAACTTCGCCAAGAGTTTCGATGTTACCTACTTGAACAAGGAGAACAAGCCTGAGTACGTATGGGCTACTTCATGGGGTGTTTCTACCCGACTGATGGGTGCCCTCATCATGGTTCACAGCGATGATAACGGTCTCGTATTGCCTCCAAAGCTGGCTCCTATCCAGGTGGTTATCGTTCCTATCAACAAGGGCGACGAGCAGTTGGCTCAGATTACTGCTAAGTTGCAGCCTGTCATCGACCAGCTCCGCGAGTTGGGCATCACCGTGAAGTATGATGACAACCCTGCCAAGCGTCCTGGCTTCAAGTTCGCTGACTATGAGTTGAAGGGTGTTCCTGTTCGTCTGGCTATGGGTGGCCGTGACTTGGAGAACAACACCATCGAGATTATGCGCCGTGATACCTTGGAGAAGGAGAACGTAAGCTTCGACGGTATCGTTGAGCGCGTAAAGAATATGCTGGAAGACATCCAGAAGAATATCTTCGAGAAGGCTCGTGCTTACCGTGATGCTCACGTTTATGAGTGCGACAACTACGAGGAGTTCAAGAAGCGTGTGAAGGACGGTGGTTTCTTCCTCTGCCATTGGGACGGTACAGCCGAGACCGAGGCTAAGATTAAGGAAGAGACTCAGGCTACCATCCGCTGCGTGCCTTTCGCTTACGAGCAGACTCCAGGTGTAGATATGGTAAGCGGCAAGCCAGCTGTAGCCCGTGTCATCATCGCAAGAAGCTATTAATCATCCCTGGTGTCGGGAGTTCATCCTGACACCATAATATATTTAATATGAGGCAGTTGATACTATACATCCTTTTTCTGGTATCCATGGTCTTCTCAGGCTATGGAGAGGTATCTGCTGCCCCTATTTCTTTTACTCCCGAGGATTCTTATACCGAAGATGCAAGCCATAAGAAAGATGGTTTGGCGAAGGTTGAGTATGACAAGAGCCAGCCTGAGGCACAGCTTGAAAACGCCTCACAGCTTGCTTACCGCATCTGTAGCAGCCGTCCGCAGCGCTTATTGCCAAGTGGCAACATGCACAACAGTCAGACTGCCAGTAGATTGCTTGCAAATAGAATCCGTTATTTATCATCCCTTTTATCAGCTATAGAAGGTGGCATGGAGCCTTTCCGACAGGAAACTGCCCCAATCCACTTTGATGTCGCCTGCAAGTATTATGTCATTTGCCTGCGACGTCTGCTCTGTTAGTGCTTATTCTTTTCTCTTTTTAAAATTTCATATAGGTTTATCGCATCTTTCCTAAGATTTGCGATAAGACTGGTTACACCCCTATTCAAAACAAAAAACAGTTCAATATATATTATTTTTCAAGAATTAAGAATAAGCAAATAACAGTATAAAATTATGGCAAAGATTAATCATTTAGAGATGGGTGCTGATGTTTTGGCACTCCAGGATGTACAGGTAAAGAAAGGTTTCATGGGTTTGACTGTCAAGCTCATCTATCAACCTACCAACAGTGTGATTGTGATAAAAGAGAAAGAATATTCTGTAGAGGATGGAAGAAAGCTTGAGAACATCCTCAGTGCAGCCCCTAAGGATGTAGAAACAGCGATCAGCAAATTCCCTGTTTCTGCCATCAGCATGGGTAATATGAAGTTACAGGCTTGCATCTCTGACGACCACCAGTTTGTTGCCACACAGCTCCTTGCCTTCAAGGATTTCAGTTACAAGCCGGTTACAGAGATGAAGACCTATACAGGAAAGACAGCCGAAGCTTTCGCTCAGTTGTTTTAGTTATATCACAGTTTCGGGACAGGGGACAGAACAAATCCTCTGTCCCTTTTTTATTTTATAGATATAGGATGAAATCTCGGTTCATTCCCTCTTCCCAATTACGGTAATGCTTAGGCGACAGACCGGTATGTTTCTTGAAGAAGGTTCCGAAGGCTGAAGCATTGGGAAAACTGAGTTCATTGGCTATCTGCTGTATCGTCTTCGTGGTGTTCTTCATCAGGTAGATACTGCGACGGATCATCGCCTTGAAAAGCAACTGCTGGACCGTCTGACCGCAAACCGACTTGACCAGTACCGACAGATATTTCGGTGTAAGACAGAGTTCGTCTGCATAGAAAGCCACACTGCGCTCACGCATATAGTTCTTCTCTATCAGCAGCACCAGCGACTCAAAGATGGCTATCTTCCGCTCCATCTCCTTGCCGGCAGCCTTGAACGATGCCGAGAAGATGCTGCACAAACGATACGTAACAGCCATCAGTAACAGTTTCTGCTCATGCACACAATATGCATCCAGTTCACCACTCTTCTCTTTTTCCAACTCCAGTTTCCTCAGCATCAGGGCATAGGAAGTGAGCATATCCTCATAGCCCGTCGTCCTGACATGGCAGGGTTTGGGATAAATCGTAGCATAAAGACGCATGGTAACCACGGTATTGCCCAACATGTGACGAATCTGTTCAGCACGGTAAAAAAGAAGGGTATATTTGAGGTTCTTGCCCGTTTCCTGCACATGAAACATCACTCCTTTGGAGAGGAAAACGGTCTCACCCTCAGATGCAACAAAGGATGTTCCGTCTACACAGAAACGGAACATCCCCTGATGACAGATTACGATTCCGACATAGTCGGAGTAGAAAGGCTGCATCAACAGCTGAGGAAACTCATGAGCCTCATATATGATTATATTATCTGTTATTTTCATGATGAATATGGGTCTGTTATCTTCAGATTTAACTGCGAAGATAACAAAAATATCCATTCATCAGATGAGCAGCCTGTATCTTTTATGATATTTTAGCACTCCCCTACCTTCTTCCCAGGGATTTCACATCTACATTCTTCAGCAGATATTCGCGCGTCAGTTCCTTGATATTGCGCTTGCGCCAAGGGAGAACGAGCATCAGTCCGGCACACAGCAGACAGCCGTAGAAGGTCCAGCCTGCCATCTCCTTGATACTCACCAGCGTGGCCTGTACCTGTACCTTTCCCTTCGTACTCATGGCAGCCATATTCTGCGCCTCGGTTACACTCTTGCCCTGATATTGCATGCCTCTCACCGTCTGGTCGTAAGTCTTCGCCGTCTCGATGTTCGTGCGGTCGTAATCCTGGGCAAAGCGGGTTACATAATACTGCTGTCTGTGCTGCAGCACATTGGTATAGAGCGCAGAGCCGATGCAAGGGGCAATGACCATACGAACGGTAAGCATGATGCAAACCCAGGTTGACATGAAGCGGTAAGGCATGCGCTGGTTGGCTATCGTGGAGATGAGCGAATAGAGCAGCATCATTCCTGTAGAACGGATGATGATAGGCCATTTCATACGTTCATACATGCCGTCGTTCTGTACCTCGAAATACATGTACAGCGCATAGGCTCCGATAAAGAGGAAACCCAGACAGTACATCCACTTCAGGTGAACATTCTTGGCTCTGGCGATAACTGCAAATATCAGTCCCACGGTGTAGCCCACCATCACCCAGTTGCCTAGCGTGGCGTTCTGCCAGTTATCTATCTTCATACTCACATTGGTGAACACGTTGACAAACATGGCACTCGAATTGCAGACCATCAGCAGGAAGAAGAGCAGGATGCCGTAGTTGATGACCCTGAGCTGGAACACCTCCATGATGAAATAAGGTGAACGCCTCGTCTTCTCCAGATAGATGAACAGAGCGGTAAAGATAAGACAAACCACCGAAGAGAAACGGATGGTAGGATCATCAAACCAGTCGAGCGTCTTGCCGAAAACCATGACATAAGCAAACGAACAGAGCATGATGCTGAACACCGTAACATTGCCAAACTTCGACATCGTTATCGGGAACTTAGGCATCGGATACTTATGATAAGGCATGGTGAAGAACACGATGATGATGCCCGCCAGCATGAATGCCATCATGAAATGATAAACATACTGCCACTCATAGGCATAGGCAAGCCATGCCGTTAGCCAGGTTCCCAACTGTCCGATAATCATGAAGAAGAGATAGATGACCGGCTGCGACACCATCTTCTCCGAATCAACCGCATCCCATGCTTCTTCGGTAGTAGGCTCGCATCCCGGCGTGATATTCCTCGTAGCCTCTATTCCGAAACCATATCTGATGAGCACGAAGAGATGCGCCATCAGCAGCGTCTGACGGACAAAACCCATCAGCAGACTGCACAGTCCGAGTATGAACAGCGAGTCGGTCTGGGCACACACGAAACTGAGGATAAAGAGAATGGAGAAGCCCACGATACACATCATCTTCTCTCTACGGATGCACACAAGTTCATAGAAGAACGGCGAGAAAGCCGCCATTCCTATCGAGGTGCAGAACCCCGCAAAGGCGATGTATTCCGACTGGATGCCGAGCCCGCTCATCATCTCGCCGCTGTTGGCAGAATAGACGCCACTCATCGTAATCATCGGCACGAAGAGGATGATCATGAAGATGATTCCGAGCGGTTTGGGCACCCAATCATAAAACGGATAATTCTTATATTCTTCTTCCATATATTACTTCATTTCCATCTAGCTGTTTTTTACTTTCTCTCAGCCTTGACAACCACCATCATGCCGGCAGCAAGATGCTCATTATCCTCTTTGCTGAGGTTGTTGAAATCGATTCTTACAGGCACACGCTGCTGAATCTTGACAAAGTTGCCAGCCGAATTGTCTGTTGGTACCAGCGAATATTTCGAACCGGTAGCACCAGAAATGGCGGTCACCGTACCCTCAAACTCCTTGTTACTGATGGCATCTACAGTCATACGCACCTTCTGTCCTACATAGAGATTCTCTATCTGGGTTTCCTTATAGTTGGCAATCACCCATTTGTTGTTGGTTGGAATGATGTAGGTAATGGTGGTTCCTGCATTCACCATCTGTCCCTCCTCGATAGAGCGGCGACCCAGTTTACCATCGCAAGGGGCCACAACCACACAGTAAGAGAGATTCAGCTTTGCCATCTCTACGGCTGCCTCGGCACGCTCGATGGAGGCAGCCACATTCTGCTTGCGGGTAGTTACCTCGTTTACTCCCTTATAGGCAGCAGCCTGCTGCTTCTTTACCCCTTCGAGTTTCTTCCTGGTAGCAGCATATTCCACCTCCAACTGTTCGAGCTGGATAGGAGTAGCCGCCTTCTTTTCTACCAGGTTGCGATAGCGTTCGCAGTCCTTGGCAAGTTTGGCAAGTCGTACATTTATTTCATCGATAGATGCCTGATAGATAGAAGCTGATGTCTCGGTGGTCTGCTCTGTAGCATTGATGACATTGGCTCCTGCCTTGGCATCCTTGAGGGCTGCTTCAGCCTCCATCAGACGGATACGATACTCCCGGTCGTCGAGCACAAGAAGGGTATCTCCCTTGTGTACTTCCTGATGTTCTCTGAAGCATACCTTGGCGATATAGCCGGATGCACGGAGATTAACCGGTGAGATATATTGTTCTATCTGAGCATCATTGCTCGTTTCGTTAGAGTTATAATCGAGGAAGAGGCATACGATTTTCCAGAGTCCGAAAGCCAGGATAGCAACACCTATCAGGCTGGCGATAATCTGTCTTACGCGCTGCTTCTTCAGTTTCTTCCTGGTTTCTTCGTGAGATACCTGTGTAGCCTCTGCTGTTTCTACATTTTTATTTTCGTTCTGTTCCATAGTTTTATTGTAATTTGGAATCAGGGAATATGAAGAAAAGTTTTTTACATCCCGTTTTCCTGTTTATATTTTATTTTTTAATGATTTATTCTTCTCCGTTATTTAGCAACCGAAATCTGGTTGAGCTGTCCAGTCAACTTGAGCAGCGAGAGATTGGCAACCTTGTAGCGATAGTAGGCTGTGAGATAATTGTTCATCGCCTCACTCATGCGCATCTCGTCCTGCAGCACCGCTGTCATCGAAGCCACACCCTCCTTATACTGGTCGGCTGTTACGTTGTAAACATCCTGCGCCATGGTATAATTATCAAACTGTTTCTTGTAGTTGCGCTGACTGTTGTTCACCTCGCTCACCGCATTCATATAGTTTGCCTGCAGTCCCTTCAGCGCGTCCTCGTAACCGATGCGTGCATTCTCCTCCTCTATCTTCGCCTTTCTGATTTTAGAACGCTTTTCAAAACCATCGAATACAGGCACTCGCAGCTGGATGCCCAGACCGTTGGAACCATACCAGTGGTTTGACTCGCCCGAATGAATCCAGTGATCTATCCTATCGGTAAAGGCAGAATACATCAGGTTTCCGGTCAGCGAGAGCGATGGCAGATAGCCGTCCTTGGCAAGTTTGGTCTGCTTCTGGGTGAGCAGTTTCTTCTGTTCCAGCAACTGGAGTTCGTAGAGTCCCGTATCCAGTCCGTCAGCCTTCACCATCTCTATCTTTCCCGGATCTACGGCTGTCACCTTCATCTCCTTCTCGGCAGGATAATCTATCACATACTTGAGCATGGTATACTGCTGTTCGAGCATGGCGATGGCGTTATCGCGCTGCACGGTGAGGTTCTCAATATTGAGATTCACTCGCTTCAGATCAACCTCCAGACTCATCTGGTTGTCATAGAAAGCCTGGGTGATGTTTCTGAGTTCTACCAGTCGCTTGATATTGTCATCCGTCAGACGAATCTGCTCAGATGTGTTCTGCGCCATGTAATACATCTTGGCAGTCTGCACGATGAGGTCTTCACGCGCCTTCTCATAAGAGAGTTGGTTGAGTTTATCGGCAATCTTGGTAATGTCGATGGCGGTAAGAATCATCTGGTTATATAGCGGCATCTGCAATTGTACACCCGCCGATGCATTATACTGCAACGTCTTGGTTACATTATAAGGCTTGCCGTAAGCCGAGCCGTCGGTAACCGAAACAGGCGGCGTAAAGTTGTCGTTGAGCTGTGCCACCGCATTGATTTGCGGATAGAGTTTAGCCTGATTTTCGCTGATAGCGTACTTTCCCTTAGCTATTTCGTTTCGGCTGCTCTGGAGCGACAGGTTGTTATCCACTGCCATCTGCAGGCACTGGCTGAGCGTAAGCGTCTCCTGTGCGCCAAGAGTATGGAAAGCTCCGAGCGCGAAACATAAGATGATTATTTTCTTCATATCTTCTTAATGATTTCTATTGATTTACGTTTCATTTATTATCTGGATGCAAAGGTACAGCTTTTCGGTGATAAAAGACTATTCACATCTTATCACAATATGTTCAAAATTTCCGAAAATAACAATAAAAATAGGTCTAGCAACACCGCGCTAAGCGGGATCACTAGACCTATCTTCTTATCTATCAAGAACTTATATTCTTATTTTAGTCTTCATCAGCAAACTCATTCAGAGTATATGCGCTGCTGCCATCAAAGCAATGGGTACATACCTGGCACTTTGGAAGACCGATGGCCTCTACCAGCTGCTCGATGGTGTTGAACTTCAGGGAAGTCAAGCCCAACTGGTTAGCAATCTCATCTACCATTCTCTGATACTCAGGAGAACCGGTGGTAGCGTATTTCTCAAGATTCTTGTTGGCATCGCCCTCAAACTTCTCAATAATACGGCGGGTAATCAGCTCCATGTCACTCTTGGAAGAAGTGAAGTTGATGAACGGACAGCCGTATACCAATGGAGGACATGCTATGCGCATGTGGCACTCCTTCAAGCCAGCCTGGTCGAAAAGCACCTTCACGTTGTCGCGAAGCTGGGTACCACGCACAATACTGTCATCGCAGAATAACACACGCTTGCCCTTGAGCATCGCCTTGTTAGGAATCAGCTTCATCTTGGCTACCAGTGAACGCATGCTCTGGTTGCTAGGAGTAAAACTGCGAGGCCATGTAGGAGTATACTTGGCAATGCAGCGCTGGTAAGGCACACCCTTGCCAGCAGCATAACCCATCGCCATACCAGTACCAGAATCAGGAATACCGCTGCAGCAGTCTACCTCCACATCATCGGTCTTGGCGAGATTAAAGCCGTTGGTAAAACGCGCCTCCTCTACATTCTTGCCCTCGTAGGTAGATGTAGGGAATCCGTAGTAAACCCAGAGGAAAGAGCAAACCTGCATCTTCTTGTTGGCAGGACGGATCTGCTCCATGCCATCAGCTTTAATCTTCACGATTTCGCCTGGTCCTACCTCATATGCTGTTTCATAATCGAGATTAGGGAACGAGGTGGTTTCGCTGGAAGCCGCATAGGCTCCTTCCTTCTTGCCGATGATGATTGGAGTACGTCCCCAACTGTCACGCGCACAGATAATGCCATCCTCGGTAAGGATCATCATGGTACAGGAACCTTTGATGTGATGGAAAACGTTTTCGATACCTTCTCTGAAGGTTTTACCCTGAATAATGAGCAGAGCCACCAACTCAGTAGGATTGGTACTACCCGAAGACATCTCTGCAAAGTGCATGTTCTTTTCGAGCAGAAGCTGAGTAAGTTCATCCTTGTTTACTATCTTAGCTACAGTGCAAATGGCAAAGCGGCCAAGATGAGAGTTCATGATGAGTGGCTGGGCATCTGTATCGCTAATCACGCCGATGCCCGATGTAGCTCCTTCAAACTTGTTGAGTGTAGATTCAAACTTCGTTCTGAAGTATGAACTTTCCAGATTGTGGATAGAGCGCACGAAGCCCTTCTCACTACTGTAGGTTGCCAAACCGCCCCGGCGTGTGCCGAGATGTGAGTTGTAATCTGTGCCGTAAAAGAGATCAGCGACACAGCTTTTCTTGGAAATAGTTCCGAAAATGCCTCCCATAAGAGTATAATTCTATGTTATAATTTTGTAATATGGGTGCAAAGTTAATATAAATTCAGAAAATATGCAAAACTTTTTGCGATTTTTCTGCAAAAAGATGAAAATGATTAACGCTTGCACCCATATTTTTACATTATTATCTATCAACACGCCATATTGATCGTGTTTCTAAAACTGATATCGACAAGTCTCTAGAACTGATATTGCAATCCCAGGCTCAGGTCGTATGTCTTGCTACGCACGTCGTCGTGATAGGAGTAATACGTATCGCGCCAATAGATCGACACGTAGAAATCGAGCTTCAGGCGATTCGACAGGGCGAGCCCGAAGCGAGCATTCACCACCAGCAACGAGGCATTGCCCTTGTCGCCCTGGTCGTTGAGATAGAGCGGGTCGGTGGTAGCCAGGTCCTTGCCCTCGTAGCCCTTCCAGGTGAAAATGCGGTAGTAGTCGGCTCCTATCTGGAAGCACGCCACCTTGCCGAAATCCATCAGGCTGACGGCCTTCACGCTGTAGCCGCTGCCCATGTTGTAGTCGCGGTCTATCACATTATAATAATCGGTGAGACTGCCGCCCAGCAGGATGCCATCCACGAAGATGCGCTGCTCCAGTTTGGTGAGATTACCCACCTGAGGGAAGCGGTAGATGATGCCGGGACCCACCGACGCTGCCTCAGAGATGCGATATGGCACAAAACTGGTGCCATCCTTCACCGGCTGCGAATCGTAGTAGTTGAAGTGCTGGAAGATGCCGAACTCCATCTCCGTGCCCTTGCTCACCTCCACAGGCACGCTCCACAGGCGGCCCAGCAGATGCAATCCCGTAATGAGCAGCTGGTTGCTGCTCAGGCCGAAGGTGGCATCCAGCGTGAAGTAATCGTATGGCTTGGTGGTGATGCCATCAAACGGGTCGCCATATACCAGATTGAATCGCACGTCTGGATTTCCCTCGCCACGGAACAGCGTGTTGTTATCGGCAAGATAGCGATAACCCGCTGAAGCCGAGAAGCTGACAGGACTGCGACCGTAATCATGATACTTGTAATCAAAGCTTCAGCCCATTTAGGGCGTATGGAGCTTACTTACAAAATCGGTATTTTGAAAACGCATCAAATTTACTTTCAAATTTGTTCTCATAGCGAATTCAACGATAAAAAACTATTTTATCGTAAAGAAGAAAGCTCCCTTATCTAATAAAGAAATATCAAAGTTCTGAAGTCTTTTACGATCGGTCTCATCTTTTTCGTCATCACCAATATGCTTGAAATATTCTTCAACTTTAGGGTCACGAATAACAAACGCATATTCGCCCGGTTCAGCTTCAATACTAACTTCAAGAGCGGTTACATTCTGAGCCACCTTACGCACATTTGTTTTCATAGTCACACCTTCAACTGCAGGTACCTCATTGGTATATAGGAACTTTTCACCATTTAAATTCATGCTCAAGAGTTTAGCTATTTTAAATTCCATCTCCAACTTATCCATTGCCCCATACAACTGATTATCAGATAACTTTTGATTAATATTTGCATCAATATAGCCATCATTAATAAGTCGCTGAGACACATAGTCGATAAGTTCGCTTTGCTTATAGCTGATTTTAGTATACCTATAATCCATAAATCTGCAGGATAAACCTTTACGAACTTTAAACACATAGATATTTTTAGGATCTATCTGCTCCACAAAATCGCCAAGCTTACGCAACCGCAAATCGTTAACAGTCAGATTTTCAAAATCCAGTTCTTTGTTTGAATAGATAGTGAACTTAGCTACACCCTTGAATTGTTCTTCAGCATGAAGGTGATTATAAATCAGGTAATCCTGAACGCTATCAACCACTTCCCTATCCCCAAATGGCTTTTTCAGAAAGCCCATGAAATCTTTCACATAACTCTAATTTCCGCAACACTATAATTTAATATTTTTTATAAGCACCTGAGCAACAAAAAGTTGCTCAGGATTTTGCCATGTCAGAAATTTCACTTATCTTAGTGTTGCTTTTTAAAACAAATAAAACTCTGAATGACATGGCAAAAGTACAAATAAAATCTGAGAAACTCACTCCTTTTGGGGGAATTTTTTC
>ENA-OXQK01000010-OXQK01000010.1-human-gut-metagenome-genome-assembly--contig:-NODE-10-length-54873-cov-11.3371_pt1 | contig 54873 bp, 69 predicted proteins | sample MGYA00249582_ERZ652563 | MGnify/ENA primary metagenome ERZ652563 (study PRJEB26925, sample SAMN05826493) | human gut metagenome | biome: ENVO:2100002; feature: ENVO:00000062; material: ENVO:00002003... | reverse complement strand
ACTAGATCGCTCGTCGGCAGCGTCAGATGTGTATAAGAGACAGATTATATTCCCCGTGTTCTATATTCTCACGTTGATTCCTTCTTCTCTCAGGTATTTCTTGAGGTCAGGAATGGCAATCTCGCCAAAGTGGAACACGCTGGCTGCCAGGGCAGCATCTGCCTTGCCTTGGGTGAACGCATCGCGGAAATGCTCCATCTTTCCAGCACCTCCTGAGGCGATGATAGGAATGCTTACTTCTTCAGCAAGACGGGCGAGGGCCTCGTTTGCGAATCCCTGTTTCACACCGTCATGATCCATACTGGTAAAGAGAATTTCACCGGCACCCCGGTCGGCTACTTCCTTAGCCCAGTCAAACAATCCTAGTTCCACCCGTTCTCTTCCGCCTTTTACATAACAGTGCCAGCCGTCAGAATCGAGACGTGCATCAATGGCGCATACGCAAACCTGTGAGCCATAATGGTTGGCTATTTCATCAATGAGCTCCGGATGTCGGATGGCAGCACTGTTGATGCTAACCTTGTCGGCTCCTGCGTTGAGCAGGCGGTCAACATCTTTGAGTTCATTGATTCCACCTCCCACAGTAAATGGGATATTGATTTCGGCAGCCACGCGGGTTACCATATCTGTAAAGGTTTTGCGCTCTTCGAAACTCGCTGTAATATCGAGGAATACGAGCTCATCGGCTCCAGCATCGCTATAAGCTTTTCCCAGTTCTACCGGGTCACCAGCGCTGCGAAGGTTTACGAAATTGGTTCCCTTTACCGTCTCGCCGTTCTTTACATCAAGACAAGGAACGATTCGTTTAGCTAATCCTTTGCTTTTACTTTGAATTTTCACCATTGTATTTTAATTCTTATCGATTGAAGCTTTTTCCCTTACAGGGCGTGTCGAGAATAGCTCCGAGCAATTAACTGTCAGCTATTAATATTAACTGTCAACTATTTAACTATTAACTAGTTTCTTAACATCGATTTTCCCTTCGTAGAAAGCTTTTCCAAATACTACGGCAGGAATTCCTGCTGTTTCCAATGCTTCGATGTCTTCGTTGCAACTCACTCCGCCTGAGGCGATAAGATGCAGTTGAGGATAGGCAGCCATTACTTCTTTGTAGAGTTCTATGGCAGGTCCCTGCAGCGTTCCGTCTTTGCTGATTTCTGTGCAGAGAACATAGCGTACTCCTTTATCGATGTACTTTTTCAGGAAAGGAAGGAGATCTTCAGAAGAATCTTCTTTCCATCCGTTGATAGAAATCTTTCCGTTTCTTACGTCGGCTCCCAGAATCAGGCGGTCGGCTCCATACTTGTCTAGCCATTGCATGAAGAGTTCAGGATTGGTGACGGCAATGCTGCCCACTGTAACCATGCTTGCTCCTGCAGCAAAAGCTTTCTCAATATCTTCTTCGGTCTTGATTCCGCCACCGAAATCAACCACGAGAGAGGTTTCTGTGGTAATGGCCTTCAACACCGCATCATTTACGATGTGCTTTGACTTGGCTCCATCGAGGTCTACTACATGAAGGCGTTTGAAGCCCATCTGCTCAAACTGTTTTGCAATCTCGGCAGGATTGTCATTGTAAACCTTCTTCTGGTCGTAATCGCCTTTGGTAAGACGAACACACTGGCCATTTATCAAGTCGATAGCTGGAATTAATTCTATCATATTTGTATTTTCTCTTTTATTTTATCTCTAAAAAGTTCTTTAAAATCCGTTCTCCCACCTTTCCGCCCTTTTCCGGATGGAACTGGCAGGTATAGAAATTGTCTTTGTGGAGCGATGCGCTATAAGGAAGAATGTATTCTGTCTTGGCAATGGTCTCCTCGCAGAGTGGCACATAATAACTATGTACGAAATAGGAGTAGGGATGAAGCAGTGCATCAGCGGTAGACTTGTCTGAGTCAGAATCCATTCTGTTTCCGAACCCCTTATAAAGGTCAGTCTTCAAATCATAGATTTCATTCCAGCCCATAGCAGGCACCTTGTCTTCGTGTTTCTGAGGCAGGAATCGCTTTACATCTACATCAAAGATTCCGATGCAATCTACGTCACCTTCTTCCGAATGGCGGCACAAGAGTTGCTGTCCTACACAAATGCCCAGGACGGGTTGCTTCAAGTTCTTGATTACTTGATCAAGCTGATGAGCCTTCAGATATTCCATTGCTTCTCTTGCCTGGCCTTGTCCTGGGAAGAGAACGCGGTCAGCCTTCTGGAGCATTTCTGCATCATCTGTAAGTACAGGTTCGATGCCTAAACGCTTCATGGCGTTGACTACGGAATAGATATTTCCGGCATTATATTTTACGATTGCTACATCCATAACCTAACGTAATTCGTTTCTATTTCTTATTTTTCGATGCAAAGGTACACATTTTCTTTTAATTTAAAGAAAATAAAAACAAAAAGATTACGAAATATAGTAGATTTCTTTCAGAAAGTTAGAAATATGGCGTGTTTTTACGTTTCCGTTAAGTGAAAAAGGAGCAATTGAATGTAAACCAACATCTAATTGCTCCTTTTGAAGTGTTTATTTTGATAATCGAAACTTCTTAGTTTTCTTCTTCACTGTCTGCTGTGCGGAGAATGATAGAAGTTGCTCCGATGGTGAACAGGGTTCCGTCTTCGATAACGCGGCGTTCTCTGTCACCCAGAATCTCATTGTCAACGAAAGTTCCTGTATAACTTGGTCCATCGCGGAGTACATATTTCAATTTGCCTTTCTTGTCGCGGCTAACGTTGATTACGCAATGGTTCATGTCAACGCTTGGGTCTACGGTTTCGATAGGGCAGTTGATTCCGCTGTTCTTCATGTAGCGGCCGATGATGTTGTCGCCTAACTGGAGCGGGATGACCTGTTTGTAAGCGAATACGTTCTCGATGACAACGATAGAACCGTATCCCTTCTCGTTGGCATTCTCGTCAAGTTTTTCCTCCTTGCGAGTTTCGCGGAGCTTGGAAACTCCCATTCGGATGCCAAACTGCTTATTGCAATTAGGACAAACGAAAACGAGACTCTGACCTGCCTGATACTTGGTCTCATCGAAGGTGATAAAATTATCGCATTTAGGACAACGTACTCTTTTCATATTCTTTTTCTTACTTTTCTGTCTTTATTATAATAATGTGTTGTAGAAGTTTCCGATACTCCTTGCTATTTGTTCTAGCTATAAGCTATAAACTCTTAACTATCAACTATTCTTTCACTTTCGTAATCCAGCCGTCAGTAAAAGCATCATAGTTGTGTAAACGGTTGAGAGCAGTATAAGCTTCGCCCTCGGTAGAGTATGTTCCGTATATAACTTTTACATTATTATCCGTAATTAACACCCTAGCTTCCTTGAATCCCTTGTTTTGGAGAAGTTCAGCATAGCTCGCAGCATTGCGCTTGGTAACACGACTTGCCAAAACGATGCTATAGTAAGAAGAAGCTGTTTGCAATTCGTTGTCCTGAGTCATGTTGACAGACTTGGCAGGAATGCTCTCTTCTGCCTGTGATTCTGTACTAAGAACCAGTTCTTGAGGTTGCGCAACCTTATTAATTTCCTTAGGCATGATGCGGTTCAGCATGCCTGTGTCGATTTGGCTCTTCTGAACGGTTGGGGTTCCCAATGGAGAAGAGTAGGTGAAGAATGCAATGAGAGCGATGCAGGCTGCTGCAATATTGCGCAACCAGCTCTTCTTGATGCTGATGAATTCGGCATTTGATTCTTCTTCGTTAACGAACACAGAATTGTTGACAGAGAGTCCACTCTCCATCTTCTGGTTACTATCCTGATTCTTGACTTCGCTTTCTGTACGATTGTTTTCTACTGTCTTTGCTGGCATTTCAATGATTGAAGCAGCAGAATCTTCAGTCTTCTGAACCTCTTCTGCAGAAATCTGCGCGAGTGGGAGCATGTTTAAGCCACCCAAACCATACAACTCAGGGGTAAGAATGCCCGCCTCGCATGGTTCGAAGGTATAATTTCCGTCTTCGTTCAATATGATGGTGCCAATATCATTCAGTTCAAATTTTCCTGAATTCTCCAGAGTCTGACGCATCTCTGTCACTTCATCAGCAATGCGGTTCAAAGCTTCCGGATAGCTGATGTCGTATGCTTCAACATACGAAAGTGCAAGGAGAGAATCGTTCATCTGGAGCTGTGGGTTAAAGCCAATAGTTCTCAGCGGTGGCAGAAACATGCTGTCTCTGCCATCGTAACGCGCATCTACATGATGAGCCATGAAGCCACCAAATCCTGGGACAATCACGCAATCGTTGCTCAAAAGTAGGATCTCTATATGTCTTTCTAGTCTATTCACGTTTGCAAAGGTAGTGATTTTTTCGGAAATGACCAACAGAAAATAGAGAAAATTTTCGATGAAATCATAAAAAGTCTAATTTGTTTTGTCGTTTCGGGAAAAAGTATTACCTTTGTGCCTAAAATAAATAAGGTATAAATCAATGAAATATACAGAGACAGAAATTGAAGGAGTCTGGCTGATAGAACCTCGGGTATTTGAAGATGCTCGTGGCTATTTCTTTGAAGCATGGAAGCAGGCTGACTTTGATGCTCACGTTGGAGGGCATGTGGAGTTTGTGCAAGACAATGAATCGATGTCGGCTCGTGGTGTGCTCAGAGGTTTGCATTATCAGAAAGGTGAATTCTCGCAGGCTAAGTTGGTGCGTGTCATCAAAGGCCGCGTGCTGGATGTAGCTGTTGACTTGAGAAAGGGCAGTAAGACTTTCGGTAAATATGTAATGGTTGAACTGAGTGGAGAGAACAAACGTCAGTTTTTCATTCCTCGCGGTTTTGCCCATGGTTTCCTGGTACTGAGTGACGAAGCCATCTTTACTTATAAAGTAGATAATGTTTATGCTCCTGATTACGAAGCCAGTATTCATTGGGATGATCCTACTATCGGAATAAAATGGCCTGTTGAAGGAGTTGAGGTGCTTACGTCAGAAAAAGACAGAGCCAAAGCAAAGTCTTTCGAAGAGGCTGATTATTTCGAGTAGAATTGGCATCAGCTTTTACCGATTAATTTATTTAAAGAACTCATCATGAAAAAGATAGTTAATTTATGGCTGCTCAGTTGTATCTTGACTCTTGTTGCTTGTGGGCAGAAGGCCGAAAAGCAACAGGAAGTGAAGAAAGATACTGCGGCTAAGAAGATGTTGCAAGGCATTTGGCTGAACGATGACGATGAGGATGATGTGGCGTTCCGCGTAAAAGGCGATACGATTTATTATCCTGATTCAACCAGTCAGCCTGTCTACTTCTACATTGCTGACGATACGCTTGTAATGAAGGGTGCTAATATTGCAAAATATCCGATCGTAAAACAGGCTGAGCATATTTTCCAGTTTAAGGTGCAGAATGGGGATGTGGTTAAGCTGGTGAAGACGGAAGATAAGTCTTATTTGCAGCAGTTCATCCACAACCATGCTTCCGTGGCGCTGAATCAGAATATGCTGATTAAACGTGATACGGTGGCTGTAAGGGGCGATGAGAAATATCATCTCTACGTACAGGTTAACCCAACAAGTTATAAGGTCTACAAGAGTTCTTATAATGATGATGGTGTTGAGGTAGACAATGTTTATTATGATAATATTGTGAACTTGCATGTTTATCATGGTGCCAACTGTCTGTTCTCTCGTGATTTTCATAAGAAGGATTTCGATAAGCAGGTTCCTGCTTCTTTCTTGGACCAGTCTATATTGAGCGACATCGTATTCAATAAGATAGATGAATCTGGCATTCATTATCTTGCTGTTCTGGCAATGCCTGACAGCAGTTTGAGTTATCAGGTTGAGGTTATCATTTCCTTTGAAGGAAAAATGAGCATGCGGGTTAAGAGCTAAAAAAAGAAATAAAAAAGTCGCCCTGAAAGGGAAAGCATTGGATGTAAGATGCTTTTGTCCTTTCAGGGCGATTCTATTTTTTATGTGCTTATCCTGGAGGGATAAGCTTGGTGGCTCAACTTTTAATTGAAGAATCCCAGCAAAGCTCCGGCTGCAACGGCAGAACCGATGACTCCCGCAACGTTTGGTCCCATGGCGTGCATGAGAAGGAAGTTGTGGCGGTCGTATTCCAGACCTAGGTTGTTGGAGATGCGTGCACTCATTGGTACGGCACTCACTCCGGCGTTTCCGATAAGTGGGTTCAGTTTCTTGCCTTTTGGCAAGAATAGATTCATCAGCTTGACGAATAAGATTCCGCTTGCCGATGCGATGATGAAAGCAAGAGCACCGAGAGCAAAGATTTTGATGGTGTTTAATGTCAGAAACTCTGAAGCCTGTGTAGAACAGCCTACGGTCAGGCCGAGGAGGATAACGACAATATCATTCAAGCTGCTGCTTGCTGTCTTGGCGAGTCGGGTTGTCTTTCCACTCTCTTTCAGAAGATTTCCGAAGAACAGCATTCCTAATAATGGCAAACCGGATGGAACGATGAAGGTGGTTAGAAGCAGACCGATGATAGGGAAGAGAATCTTTTCGGTCTGTGAAACCTGACGTGCCGGTTTCATCTTGATGACGCGCTCTTTCTTGGTTGTAAGCAGTCGCATCAAAGGTGGCTGGATTACAGGCACCAGTGCCATGTAAGAGTAGGCGCAAACCGCAATGGCTCCCATGAGGTTCGGACTCAGTTTGCTGCTCAGGAAGATGGCGGTTGGTCCGTCTGCTCCTCCGATAATGGCAATGCCAGCTGCCTGGTTAGGTTCGAATCCCAGAGCCAGTGCAATCATGTAGGCGCCGAAGATTCCAAATTGGGCAGCGGCTCCAATCAGGATGAGCTTCGGGTTGGAAATGAGTGCAGAGAAGTCGGTCATGGCTCCAATGCCCAGGAATACGAGTGGCGGGTACCAGCCCTGTTTCACTCCCTGGTAGAAGATGTTCAGAACGGAGTTGTCTTCGTATAAACCTATTTCGAGTCCTGCATCGGCACGGAATGGAATGTTGCCAAGAATGATTCCCAATCCGATAGGAACCAGAAGCAGCGGCTCAAAATCTTTCTTGATGGCGAGCCAGATAAAGAGTGCTCCCACCAGAATCATGATGAGGTTTCCTGCCGAGGCGTTGGCAAAGCCCGTAAAGGTAAGAAACTCATTGAAGTTTTGTATGATGAAATCCATAATTTACTTTGAACTTTGAAAGTTAGACATTGATTTACTTTGAACTTTATGATTAGTCTTTTGATTGGAAGAGTAATCATTAGCTTTTGTCTAAACAGCTTATTATGCGATTGTTACAAGCGTGTCTCCTTCCATTACTGCATCTCCCTTGTTCACGTTGATGCTGGTAATGGTTCCTGAAGTTTCTGCATCGATGTTGTTCTGCATCTTCATGGCTTCGAGCACGACAACAGTATCGCCTGTGTTCACCTTGTCACCGACTTTTACCTTAATTTCGTTGATAGTGCCAGGCAGAGGGGCTACCACTGGCTTGCCAGAAGCAGCGGCTGCCGCTGGTTTGGTGGTTGTTGCGGAACTTGCATTTGCTGCAGAAGAAGAACTGTTGAATTCTTCACTCTTCGTTCTTCGCTCTTCACTTAACTTTACTTTCTGCTTACTGCTCTTAACCGGCTGTTTCATTTCCACTTCGAATGGAATTCCATTCACGGTTACATTGGCGATATTGCCTTCAATATCCTGTATTTCAACGACGTAATCTACGCCTTTAACCTTATATTCGTACTTTGCCATAGTTTCTATATTTTAACGTTGTTATTGTTGTTGTTGAATTTCGGAGCATTCCATCTGGTCTGTTTTGGCTTGATGGTGATAATGCTGGATTCTACATCATGAACATCTTCTAAATATTCCTGTAGTGCAAGGGAGATGACTGCCATGTAAATCTCCTTATCAATACCCTTGGTTTCTAAACCATCTTTCAGAATCACGTTGGTCTTATGACTGAGGCCTTGAGTAACCTCGATGGTCTTCTTTCCTGTCTTATATAATAAGGTGGCGTGCTTCTCAGTAGCACGGGCGATGCGCTGTTTATGTTTCATGTAGGCTCCGAAAACCCAGAACACGATGAAGAGGAGAGCAAGGCAGGCAAATATGATTCCCATTGAAAGTACGGCGATTCCTATTCCGTATGGGTCGCTTTTCTTCAATTGCTGGGCTTTACTCAAACCTGTGTTTTGAGGCAGATAGCCTGGAGTTACTGATCCGGCAATGGCTTTCTCCCATGTCTTGAGGTCCTTACTCAGTTCAAAACTCTCATCGGCAGCCAACACTGGCACGCTTACGGAGTCAATCAGGTCAACGGCATTTCCGTCATAGAGTGCTATCCAGTTGGGCATCTTTTCCTGTAGAATAAGATTGAGATGCAAAGGTCCCGAGTTGGAAGAATTCTTTGCCTTCCAATGTTGTCCGTTCCTGCCATCCTGGTACCAGGAACTGCTGTCGAAGATAACGATGCTCTTCTTGCCTCCCAGTGTGGTTCGTGGTTCATTGTTAGGCAATGGACACATCAGCTGTCGGCGAGCTTCAGGCGACATTTTCTTGTCGAGAACCCTTCGGTCGGTGGTTAGGAACATACCACGCACATTATACGTGGTAAAGGAGGAATTGCTCAATTCCACCCATGGTTTGTGCTGCCCGTACTCATCTACAAGATTGGTACGGTTGTCGGTCATCACCTCCGTAATACGGATACTTTTGGCTCCTTGACTCCAAGCGGGCAAGGACGTGATGACTAGCATGGTTATCAGAAATCCCAATTTCTTCATACGCTTACTAACGTTTATAGGGTTATTGTTTCATTTTTCGAAAAAATCTGCATCATATAGGAACGATAGCTGTTCCTAGAAGATTCATTAGGTTTGTTTCTTGTGCTCAAAGGTACGAAGAATTTCTGAAAGGACAACAAAAAAGGTGCACAAATTTTTGCCTTTGTGCACCTCTTTTATAATTTATAACTATTTTCAGTTGTTTTGTTAACTTTTGTAAGTCTTACGCTCCGCAGAAGAACAGCACCACTATCTGGGCTGTAAAGATACGGAGGAACATGCTCAATGGATAAACCGTAGAGTATCCTACAGCTGGAGCCTCTTTAGAGCAAGAAGCATTTGCATAAGCCAATGCAGGAGGGTCTGTGTAAGTACCGGCGAGCATACCCATGATGGTGAAGTAGTTGAACTTAAACTTCAGGCGGGCAATCGTACCGATGATGAGGATAGGAATAACGGTGATGAGGAAACCGCATCCCACATATTTCAAACCGTCACCCTGTACTACTGTGTCCCAGAATCCGGCTCCAGCCTTGATTCCCACACTCGCCAGGAAGAGTACAAGTCCTATTTCTCGCAGCATCATATTAGCCGAAGTCGTCGTATAAGTTACCAGCTTCATGCGATAGCCGAAACGGCCGATGAGGATGGCGATGATAAGCGGACCTCCGGCAATACCCAACTTCAAAGGCACCGGCATTCCCGGAATGGCAAATGGGAGAGAACCGAAGATAATACCTACCATAATGCCTACGAAGATAGTGGCAATGTTAGGCGCATCGAGGCGCTTTACAGAGTTGCCCATAATTTCAGCCACACGGTTCACATTCTCTTCAGGACCTACAACCAAGATCTTATCACCTACGTGGAAGTGGTGGTTTCTGCCTGCAAAGATGTCCATTCCCTGACGGGAAATACGGGTTACGTTAACGCCGTATACGCTGGAGAAGTGCATCTTACCCAAGGTCTTACCGTTCATTTCCGGACGGGTAACGATGATACGGCGAGAAACAAAATGCTGTACTTCATCCTTCTCGCGGTCCCATTCAGCTTCAACCTCTGGTCCGATAAAAGCCTTGATGGCTTCTGCATCAGCCTCTGCACATACAACGAGCAATTCGTCTCCAACCTCAAACTTAGTCTTGCTGTTAGGAATGCTCACCTCGCCATTGTGGAGCAGTCGTGAACATACAATGTCACGGTTCAAGAACTCTGAAACTTCTCTCAGCGTTCTGCCTGTAATATAAGCATTTTCCACGCGCAAGTGCATGTTATGAGCCTTAGCGTGTGGGTTGGCGGCATCTTCTTCGTTAAGCTGTTCTTCCTCATCAGCAGTATTAATCTTACAGATGTACTTGATAAGGATAGTAGCACCGATAATGCCCACTACACCAAGAGGATAAGCACATGCATAACCATTGGCAATACTTGGAGCACCATTAGGGAAGACGCTGAGCAAAGCCTCGTTAGCAGCACCAAGACCCGGAGTATTAGTAACCGCACCATAGAGAGTACCTACCATCATAGGCAGGTTGTTAGGGTTGCTCGTATCAAAGAAGAGATAATAGCAACCAAACATCACGAGGATGTTGAGCAGAATAGCGCTAGCCGAAAGCATGTTGAGTGTAACACCACCTTTCTTGAAACTCTCGAAGAAGCCAGGTCCTACCTGGAGACCAATCATGAAGACGAAGAGGATCAAGCCGAAGTCTTGCACGAATGTGAGAATTTCCTTTGGACCGGTGAAGCCAACGTGGCCAGCCAAAATACCTGCGAAGAGAACGAAGGTGACACCTAATGAAATGCCGCCAATCTTTATCTTTCCGAGGTAAACACCAATAGCTATCACGATAGCGTAGAGTAGGGCGATGTGAGCCACCGACTCGGTATTGGTGAAGAGATTAACAATCCAATCCATGTATTCGTTTTAAAATCAGAAAATTATATTCCTGTAGTTTACCAAATTATTTTAGAATTTATGTTTTCTGTTGCTTGTTTTAAATGAAAGATACAGTTCTGTTTATAGAGAGAATCTGTAGATTATTAGGGATTCAATTAAAACTGAAAATTGGAGGACATCACATAGGATGCCCTCCAACCTATTTTTTCTTGTAAAAAATCAAGCCCTTTTTGCAAATGGTTTTCTTTTTGACATGAGATTACTTTTCGATAGCTGCTACACCTGGCAATACCTTACCCTCGATAGCCTCGAGGAGTGCACCACCACCTGTAGAGATGTAAGATACCTGATCAGCCAAACCGAACTTGTTGATACAAGCTACAGAGTCACCACCACCGATGAGTGAGAATGCACCTTCCTTAGTAGCCTCAGCGATTGCCTCAGCGATAGCCTTAGAACCACCAGCGAAGTTGTCGAACTCGAATACGCCTGCAGGACCGTTCCAGAGGATAGTCTTGGCACCCTTGATGGCAGCTGCGAAAGCCTTGCGAGTCTCAGGACCTGCGTCCATACCCTCCCAACCGTCAGGAATGTTGTTAGATGGGCAAACCTGAGTGTTGCAGTCGTTCTTGAAGTCGTCACCGCAGATAGAGTCTGTGCCGAGTACGAGGTTTACACCGTTCTCCTTAGCCTTCTTGATTACGTCGAGAGCAACGTCGAGCTTGTCATCCTCGCAGATAGACATACCAATCTTGCCACCGAGAGCCTTAGAGAATGTATAAGTCATACCACCGCAGAGAATCAAGTTGTCAACCTTAGTCAACAGGTTCTCGATGATACCGATCTTAGTAGAAACCTTAGAACCACCCATGATAGCTGTGAATGGGCGCTTGATGTTGCCGAGAACTGCGTCAACAGCCTTAACTTCCTTCTCCATCAAGAAACCGAGCATCTTGTGATCCTTGTCGAAAGAATCAGCGATGACAGCTGTAGAAGCGTGCTTGCGGTGAGCTGTACCGAATGCGTCCATTACATATACGTCAGCGTAAGAAGCCAACTTAGCAGCGAACTTCTTCTGGCGCTCCTTCATCTCAGCCTTAGCAGTATCAAATTCTGGAGTACCCTTCTCAACGCCAACTGGCTTGCCTTCCTCTTCTGGATAGAAGCGGAGGTTCTCGAGCAAGAGAGCCTCACCTGGCTTCAAGGCAGCTGCTTCAGCATCAGCGTTACCGCAGTCCTTAGCGAACTTAACGTCTACGCCGAGAGCGTCTGATACGTTCTTAACAATCTGAGAGAGAGAAAGCTCTGGTTTAACCTTGCCCTTTGGCTTACCCATGTGGCTCATCATGATGAGCGCACCGCCGTCTGCAAGTACCTTCTTCAATGTAGGAAGGGCACCGCGGATGCGAGTGTCGTCTGTTACATTACCATTTTCATCCAATGGCACGTTGAAGTCAACGCGCACGATTGCCTTGTGACCGGCAAAGTTAAAATCTTCAATTTTCATTTTACCTAAATTTATTTAGTTTATGTACTAATTTATTGTTCTAAACCTTTCTGCTGGTTTCAAAAACCGAAGGCAAAGATACAAATTATATTTGAATCAGCAAAATATCGTAGCGGTTTTTATTATTTTTAGTAGATGAAATCGCCTGTTTGCTATATCGGGTTTGCAAAATTCGTATTTTGCGCTTCCTTCTGCTTGATTTGTTAAACAAAATGGAGAGAAATGAAATATATTCTTAACAAATTACTTTTTTTTTGGATTTTTCGATAATAAATAGTACCTTTGTGCGCAGTTAAAACGTTATTACATATAAATGAGATAAAATGGCGAAAGATAAGATTGCTTTTGTGTGCAGCAATTGCGGACAGGAAAGTGCCAAATGGATGGGCAAATGTCCTAGCTGCGGACAATGGAATACATTTAAGGAAATTCGTATTGCTGCTGATTCCGGATCGCAGGCTGCGAAGAATGCCGGAATGACCATGCGTCATGGTGGGGTTGCCACGATGTTTGGCGGGCAGCACAGCGAGCATGACGCTGCGCCGATGAAACTTCGCGATATTTCTGCGATTGATGAACCGCGCATCGATATGAGGGACGAGGAGCTGAACCGTGTGCTGGGTGGCGGAATGGTCCCTGGCAGCATTACGCTCCTGGGCGGTGAACCGGGAATCGGTAAGAGTACGCTCACCTTGCAGACTATTCTGAACATGACTGACCGCCGCATCCTGTATGTGAGCGGAGAGGAAAGTGCCCATCAGATTAAACTCCGTGCCGACCGGTTGGCTAAAGGACAGGCGATGCTCAGAGATGGCTCTTCTGCGGACACTCTGAAAACGGCTTCTCTTTCATCAGAAGGAGCCTTTGATCATATTACGGTTCTCTGTGAAACGCAGTTGGAGAAAATCTTCAGCCATATTCAGGAAGTGGCTCCTCAGCTGATAGTTATAGATTCTATCCAAACTATCTCTACAGAAGAGGTTGACAGTTCGCCAGGTTCTGTTTCCCAAGTTCGCGAGTGTGCAGCCTCCCTGCTCCGTTTTGCCAAGACGAGTGGCATTCCGGTCATTCTGATAGGTCATATTAATAAGGAGGGAACGCTTGCCGGACCAAAGATTTTAGAGCACATCGTAGATACGGTAATTCAGTTTGAGGGCGACCAGCATTACATGTACCGCATCTTGAGAAGCATCAAAAACCGATTCGGAAGTACTTCTGAGTTGGGAATCTACGAGATGATGCAAGGCGGACTCCGACAGGTGAGCAATCCTTCAGAGTTGCTGCTTACTGAAGATCATGACGGGCTTTCGGGTGTTGCCATCAGCGCAGCCATCGAGGGTGTCCGCCCGTTCCTGGTAGAGACGCAGGCTTTGGTTTCAACAGCTGCCTATGGAACTCCGCAACGTTCGGCAACGGGTTTTGACCAGCGCCGTTTGAACATGCTCCTGGCGGTTCTGGAGAAACGTGTGGGGTTCAAACTGATGCAGAAGGATGTGTTCCTGAATATTGCCGGTGGATTGAGAGTCACCGATCCTGCCATGGACTTGAGTGTGTTGGCAGCCGTATTGAGCAGTAATGTTGACACGCCTATCGAGCAAGGCTGGTGTATGGCAGGCGAGGTAGGTCTGAGCGGTGAAGTCCGTCCGGTGAGCCGCATCGAGCAGCGTATTGCTGAGGCTGAAAAACTGGGATTCCAGCACATTATCATCCCGAAATACAACAATCATGGTTTCGACCATAAGAAATATAAGATAGAAATTCATCCCGTAAGGAAGGTGGAAGAAGCATTCCGCTGCCTGTTCGGGTGAAGTAAAAAGTAATCATACAGTTCAAAGTTCAAAATTCAAAGTAAAATGAAGGATTCAGTAATCATTGTGAGCGGCGGCATGGATAGCATCACGCTGCTCTACGATAAGAAAGACGAGATTGCACTCGGCATTAGTTTTAACTATGGAAGTAATCATAACGAGCGTGAAATTCCCTTCGCCAAGATGCATTGTGAGCGTTTGGGAATCAAGCATATTACGATAGATTTGGGTTTCATGCATCAGTATTTCAAGAGTTCTCTTCTTGAAGGTGCCGATGCAATTCCTGAGGGTCATTATGCTGATGATAATATGAAGAGTACGGTGGTTCCTTTCCGTAATGGAATCATGCTGAGCATTGCCATCGGCATTGCTGAGAGTAATAATCTGAAGAAAGTTTTCATCGCTAACCATGGTGGCGATCATACGATTTACCCAGACTGCCGTCCGGAGTTTATCAAGGCGATAGATGAGGCTGCTGAAGCAGGAACGTTCGTTGATGTGCGCGTGGTGGCTCCTTATACGAATATTACCAAAGGGCAGATTGCGGAGATAGGCAAGAAGTTGGGCATTGACTATGCTGAAACCTGGAGCTGCTATAAGGGCGGTGAGAAGCATTGTGGCAAATGCGGAACCTGCGTTGAGCGCAAGGAGGCTTTGGCTGAGGCGGGTATTGAGGATACTACCGAGTATGAAGAATAAGGATGACGACGAACCAGGCGTTCTTCGTTCCCTATATATAATAAGGTGTAATCAGAATAAATATAATAAAAGAAAATGAAAACAGCGATTTTATCTGCGGCTCTGATGCTTGCATCAACCGTTGCGATGGCTCAGAAGAGCAACTTCCAGTTGAAGGTGGATTTGAAGAATTTCAATTCCGATTCTGTACTTGTTTACAAGGGCAGAAATGTTAAGATGGATACGGTTTTGGTGAAGAATGGCAAGTTTACCTATTCTGCAAACCTTGATAAGGCAGCCGGATACGTTTTCCTCTCACCTGAAGCTTATCGTGGTTCAGGTCTGTTTGTGTTCAACCTGCCTTGTGTTCCTGGCGAGAAGGCTGAAGTTAAGGGCGATGCAAAGACCCGCTTCGATATTTCGGGTTCTAAGTTCTATCAGCAGTATCATGAAGTAGATGTTCTGCTGGAGAATGCTAATAAGGAGTTGAGAGATTACGAAGCTTCCCTGAACCAGAGAATCAAGAATGGTGAGACCCAGCAGACCATCATGGCAGAATATGAGCAGAAGGCTCCTGCCCTGCAAAAGGCAAAGGACGATAAGATTTTCGATTTCGTAAAACAGCATCCTGATTATGAGGCTTGTGCTACTATCATAGTGCAGTTCGATGATGTCAGCAAGATGGAGAAACTGCTGGGCTTGCTCTCTGAGAATGTGAAGAACGGCAGAATGAAGGCTTTCTACCAGCCAATGATTGATATGGCTAAGAAGCGTGCTGAGGCTGAGGAGAAGGCTAAGAAGGTGCAGGCTGCCGGTGTTGAGGCTCCTGACTTCACGCTGAAGGATATTAAAGGAAATGATTTCAAGCTTTCCAGCCTTCGCGGTAAGATTGTAGTTCTCGACTTTTGGGGTTCATGGTGCGGATGGTGCATCAAGGGAATGCCTAAGATGAAGGAGTATTACGAAAAGTACAAGGGTAAGTTTGAAATTCTTGGTGTAGATTGTAATGATACAGAGGCTAAGTGGAAGGCTGCTGTTGAGAAGCACCAGTTGCCATGGATTCATGTTTACAATCCGAAGGACAGCAAGGTTCTCAGCGATTACGCTGTTCAGGGCTTCCCTACAAAGATTGTGATTGATGCTAATGGTAAGATTATCAAGACTATTGTTGGTGAGGATCCTGCTTTCTACACATTGCTTGATGAAGTGTTAAGCAAGTAATGTTAACATAAAACAATGTCGCCCTGTAAGTGCAAAATTACATTTGCTCTTACAGGGCTATTTTTTGTTTGTTCAGTATTTTATTTCTTTTTCTTCTTCAATTCCAGTTTCGGAATCTTGATTTTCTGTCCGGCTTTTACGGTGTTTTTACCATTCAGGGCTTCTACGTAGCATTCCATGCCGGAACCTAAATAGCGGGTGCTGATCTGTTCGAGGGTCTGACCGGCGCCAACCGTAACAGTCTGGGCAACTCCTATGATTCGGTAAGCTCCCGTGCGTACGCGAGCATCCTTATCATACTGGGATGATGCTATTTTCGAAGCAGCCTTTTCTTCGTCTTTATCTTTAGCCTTTTCTTTTGCTTCTGCCTTAGCTTTTGCTTCAGCCTGCTTAGCCTTTTCTGTGTTAGCACTTTCCTCATCCGATTTTTCAGCCAGTTTTACTGCTTCTGCAGTTTTAGCCATACGGATGCTGTCTTCCATCGCTTTCTGGCGGAGTTTCTGTTCCTGAGAGAGTGGGGAGGCAGCTGGTTTGGCTGGGACTTTCTTGGCTGGAGCCTGATGATACTGGTTTAGCTGCATGGCTAGATGATCACGCTGGGCAGTCATCTGACCATAGTTGAAGGCAAACCATCCCATTCCGCCAATCAAAGCTACTACGATGAGACAGACTGCAACGACCAGATAGCGAGGAATAACAATATGATGAGAATTGGAAGATTCTTCTTCCTCCTCTTCTTCTTCAGATTCATCTGATGCAGGTACTGCTGGTTCAACAACTGCTTTCAGGGCTTGCTGTTGCTGGGCTAATTCAAGCTTCTCTTGCTCCAGTCTTTCCTGCTCCAGTCTTTCCTGCTCCAGTCTTTCCTGCTCTTGCTTTTCTTTCTGTATTCTTTCCTGCTCCAGTTGGGCTTGTTTTAATCTTTCCAGTTTAGCTTGTTCAATAGCAATTTGCTTTGCCAGTTCGTCTTCTTTTTCCTTTTCCTTTTCAGATTCGATTACGACAACCTCCGGATTTGGAGTTGCAGTTTTTTCTTCGTCCAGAAAATCGATTACTTGTTCAGGAGCATCTTCTGTCTGTTCTTCTCCAAACTTCTCATCTATTTCATCGAAATCTACGCCGTCATTTACCACCACCGTTTCAAATTGGGCGAATGGCTTGTTCACGATTTCTTTCAGGATGTTGTCTGGCGTGAAGGTGAGTTTGTCTCTGCCTTCAATGGTGAAGCGCTCGCCCGTGTTCACATTGATGCTTTCACGGTCTTTCGTGGCCTGTACCTTAAAGGTGCCCAGCCATTTTATCTTCACCTGCTTGTCGGCATCGAGTCCCTGGTTGCACACATCAAACATTTTCCGGATGAAGAGTTCTGCTTCCACCTGGCTCAGCCCGCTCTTATCTGCAAGCAGTTTTCCGAGTGTATTTAAACTGAATTTGCTCATTGCTCATCCCCTCCATTCTTTAGTTTTTCCTTGACCGAAGCAACCGGTCGGAAACCCAACACCAACTTAGGCGGCACCAGCTGACGCTTCTTGGTAGTAGGATTAACCACCACTCGCTCCATGCGCTTCTTCACTTCGAAGGTGCCAAAATTGGGGATAGAGACAGCTTCTCCATCCTCAAACTCGGCAATCATAGCGTCTATCGCCTTGCGCACCAACTTCTGGGTGTCTTCCTGCGAATAGCCGGTTTGCTGAGCCAGTTCAGCGATGTATTCCTTATTGTTCATATTTATTTAATATGTAGTCAAAATTTCTAAAACTCCAGGCTATGGGGGAGAGAATGATTATTTCACCACCTTGCCATAGAGGTCAAATTCCTCGCTTGCAGTAATTTCTACCTGATAGAAACAACCCACGCGCAGACGCTTCTCATCGGCACGGATCAGAACCTCAGGGTCTACTTCCGGAGAGCAGAACTCTGTTCGTCCGATGTAGTAATCGCCTTCCTTGCGGTCGATGATAACGGTCATGGTTTTGCCCACCTTATCAGCCTCAACCTCAGAGCTGATGTCTTGCTGCAGAATCATCAGTTCGTCCAGCCGGCGCTGCTTTACCTCGGCAGGCACGTTGTCTTCGTAGTGGGTGGCGCTGTAGGTTCCTTCTTCCTCAGAGTAGGCAAAGGCGCCCATGCGCTCAAATCTCTGTTCGCGTACGAAGTCGAGGAGTTCGTGGAAATCCTCATCTGTCTCGCCTGGAAAACCAACCATCAGCGTAGTGCGGATGTGAATGCCTGGCACGCGTTCGCGGATGGCCTTCAGCAGATTGATGGTTTCCTGCTTCGTTACGTGGCGATGCATGCTGGTGAGCATGTGGTCGCTGATGTGCTGGAGGGCAATGTCGAGATATTTGCATACGTTTGGCTTCTCGCGCATCACGTCCAGAAGATCCATTGGGAACTGGTTCGGATAAGCGTAATGCAGGCGAATCCATTTCACGCCCGGAATATCAGCCATCTCGCTGATGAGTTCGGTAATATGATGCTTGCCGTCAATATCTACGCCGTAGTAGGTGAGTTCCTGAGCGATAATCTGAAACTCCTTCACGCCTTCTGCTACCAGTTCGCGCACCTCCTGCAGAATCTCTTCCTTCGGACGGGAAACGTGCTTGCCGGTGATGATAGGAATGGCGCAGTAGGCACAGTGGCGGTTGCAGCCCTCAGCTATCTTGATGTAGGCATAATGGCGCGGAGTGGTGAGATGACGCTGGCCGTTGCAGGATGAAACTTCCGCCTTGCCGAGTTCCTGCAGGAGCTGCTTGTAGTTGAATTTGCCGTAGAACTTATCCACTTCGGGCATTTCTTCTTCCAGTTCCTTCTGGTAGCGCTGCGAGAGGCAGCCCATTACGTAGAGCTTTCTGAGTCGGCCTTCTTCCTTAGCCTGGATAAACTCCAGGATGGTGTCGATGCTTTCCTGCTTTGCATCCTCGATGAATCCGCACGTATTGATGACGGCTATCTCGCCCTGAGGGCGCTTGGAATCGTGAACGCAATGGTAGCCGTTTGCCTCAAACTGCTTCATCAGCAACTCGCTGTCTACGAGATTCTTCGAGCAGCCCAGGGTAATAATATCTATCTGATTTTTCTTCATTTTCTAATTTTTAAAGAGCGAGTCTACGAATTCTGTCTTGTTGAAGAGCTGCAGATCTTCCATACCTTCGCCCAGTCCGATGTATTTTACAGGCACCTTGAGCTGGTCGCTGATGCCGATGACAACGCCGCCCTTAGCGGTTCCGTCGAGCTTGGTGATGGCGAGCGAGGAGATGTTGGTAACGGCAGAGAACTGCTTAGCCTGCTCGAATGCATTCTGTCCGGTACTTCCGTCGAGCACGAGCATTACCTCGTCTGGTGCTTCAGGCATTACCTTCTTCATCACTTCCTTTATTTTCTTGAGCTCATTCATCAGGTTCACCTTGTTGTGCAATCGGCCTGCCGTATCGATGAGCACCACGTCGGCTCCGTTTGCTTTGGCGCTCTGCAGGGTGTCGAACGCCACGCTTGCCGGGTCGCTTCCCATCTGCTGTTTCACTACAGGCACACCCACGCGCTCGCCCCAGATGCAAATCTGCTCTACGGCAGCGGCACGGAAGGTGTCGGCAGCTCCCAGAACAACCTTCTTGCCAGCCTTCTTAAACTGGTAAGCCAGCTTGCCGATGGTGGTTGTCTTGCCCACGCCGTTTACGCCTACTACGAGGATAACGTAAGGCTTATGGTCGGCAGGAAGTTCCCAGTCTGCCAGGTCATCGCTGTGATTCTCAGAGAGGAGAATGGCGATTTCCTCGCGCAGAATGCGGTTGAGCTCGCTGGTTGAAACATATTTATCGCGGGCCACACGTTCTTCGATGCGGCGGATAATCTTGACCGTGGTTTCTACACCTACGTCTGAAGTGATGAGTACCTCTTCGAGATCGTCGAGCACATCATCATCGACGGTAGACTTTCCGGCAACGGCGCGCGCCAGTTTGCCAAACACACTCTCCTTGGTTTTTTCAAGTCCCTTATCGAGAGTTTCCTTCTTTTTGTTGCTGAATAATCCGAATAATCCCATAATCTTGTTTTTTATCTTCTGCAAAGATACTCATTTTTTTTTATTTTATGGCTTTTTCACTTGCTTTTTCGCCCTTTTCAAGAAAAAAAGTAAAGATTTAGAGGGTTTTATGTCATGACAGAAGGTTTTTTACCGATAATGTGGGTTAATAAGGTTTAATAAATTAATGTTGTCTGCTACAAAAACAATTCGCCCTGCAGGGGTCCAGAAGCGATTCTGCTTCTGGACCCCTGCAGGGCGTTCTGTTTATTTCTTCATCATTTCCTTTACGGCTCTTTCGAGCTGGGTATCATGGCCATTGATGAAATCTTCCGGACTGTTGTAAACCTCGATGTCTGGGTTCAGCTGGGTGTTCTCGCCGAACACGCCACGCATGTCGCGGCAGCCTACCTGAGGAATACCGAATACTAGCGTGTTGTCCATCAGCGTTTCCCACCATACGGCTGTCATGGTTCCTGCTACAGGAGCACCGATCAGCTTACCGATTCCGAGTTCCTTGTAAACCCATGGGAAACCGTGACCGTTGCTGTAATCGTTCTCGCAGATCATGACGCAAGATGGCTTCACCCATTTGTTGAATGGATCGCGGCCAACTACCTTACCGTGAGGTACAAACTCCTGATACTGCTTGCCGTTGAGCAGGGTGCAGAGATCATCGTGCAACCAGCCGCCACCATTATGGCGCTCGTCTACGATTACAGCGTCTCTGTTTCGGTTCTTGTCGCTCAGCAGTTCGCTGTAAACGGTGCGGAAACTCTCCGAATCCATCGCCTTAACGTGAACATAAGCGATGCGTCCGCCCGAAATACTGTCAACGAAAGCGCGGTTGCGGTCTACCCATCGCTTGTAGAGCAGGTTGTTGAGTTTGCCCTGAGAGATAGCCTTCACTGTAACCTCCATCTTCTTACCCTTGGCGTTTCTGATGCCGAGGCGTACATTCTTGCCAACCTTTCCGTCGAGCAATGGGAAGTAGTCCATTCCGGCTTTAATCTCCTCGCCGTCGATGCTCTCGATGATGCTGCCGGCTGTAACGCCCGTATTCTTCACATCGAAAGGACCACGCTTGATAATCTCCTGAATCTTCAGGCCGTCGCCCTGATACTGAGGATCGAAGAATACTCCCAGATTGGCGGTGGTAAGCGCGCTGTTCGAAGCGTAGTAGCGGGCTCCTGTATGCGAAGCGTTCAGCTCGCCAAGCATTTCGCTCAACATCTCCTGGAAGTCGAAATTGTTGTTGATGTAAGGCAGGAACTTCTCATAGGTCTTGCGGTAACCTTCCCAGTCAACACCATGAATCTTAGGGTCGTAGAACTTGTCTTTCACCTGTCGCCATATGTGGTCGAAGAGATACTGGCGCTCCTCGGCTGGCTTATAGTTGAAGTTAGCCTCAAAGCTGATGTCCTTGGTGCTGAATCCGCTCAGATCCACCTTCTTGATGCTGCTTCCGTTGCAGATGAAGAGGTTCTTCACATCCTTGTCGGTCTGCAGGTTGCCCTGGCCTACGCCCTTCATCACGAGCTTGGTAGAGCCGTCCTTCAGGTCGTGCTGCCAGAGGTCGTAATCATCCTCGAAGGCTGCCTGGTAGTAGAGCTTGTCGCCGTCTTTAGAGAGCACAGCATCGCCCATGTGCGAAGAGTTTGCGGTGAGGCGTACGATTCTGTCGCGGCAGTTTTCGATGTCCAGCTCCAGTGGCTTCACTTTTTCCACCTCTATCTTTCCGGTCTTCTTCTGCTTTTCGTCAGCCTTCTTTTTAGCCTCTTCCTTCTTCTCGTCTTCCTTCTTCTCCTTTTCGTCCTTGTTGGCGTCAGACAGTTCTATTTCTTCCTTGCTCATGTTGAAGCGGTTGTAGGCATCCAGGTCGAAGAACATGATGTAGGCATCGTCTTCTGCTCCCCAGCTTCCATGACTGCGGTAGCCGGCTCTGTCGCTCTGGAAGAGCATTGCCTTGCCGTCGAGCACCCATTTGCCGTTGCTGTCGCTGTAGCCGGAATTGGTCAGGTTGTGAACCTCCTTGCCGTCAGCCTTTACCAGTGCAATATCCTGGTTGTTCCAGCCGCCGTTGCCGATATAGGTTGAAAGGAGCCATTTGCTGTCTGGTGACCATTCGAAAGCGATGTCTCCATCGCTGTAAGAGTAGACGTATTTGCCATCGAGCACGGTGCGGATTTCCTTCGATTTCAGATTGATGATGCGAAGTGCAGCGCGGTCTTCGAAGAAAGCCACTTCCTTGCCGTCAGGAGAGTATTGTGGATACTGTGATGTAACGCCTGTTTTCACCAACTGCTCTTCCTCGATGTCGGTAGCGTAGGTGAAGTTCTTCTCTTTCTCGTTCTTGATCTTAGACTGGTAAATCTGCCATACGCCGTTGCGCTCGGCTGCATAGACCAGGGCTCTGCCGTCTGGCGAGAAACTCAGGTCGCGCTCCTGCTGCGGTGTGTCGGTAATGCGCTTGGTAGTGGTGTATTCTACAGAAGTTACGTATACGTCGCCATGCATCACGAAAGCCACTTCCTTGGCGTCTGGCGAAACGGAAATCTCTGTAGCTCCCCAGCTTTTAATCTGACGTACGAGGCTTGGAGCGTCGTTATCTGTTGTAATGGAGATGTTCACCTTCTGAGGTTCTCCACCTTCTTTCACGGTGTAGATTTCGCCATCATATCCGTAGCAGAGTCGGTCGGCGCTGGATGCAGTGAGGAATCTTACCGGATTGCCTTTGTGGTGGGTAATCTGCTTGTCGCTTGAACTGTTGAGGCTGCGGCGGTAGATATTGAATGTGCCGTCCTGCTCGCTCAGATAGAAGAATGATTTCTCGTCTGATGTCCATACTGGTGAGCGGTCTTCGCCGGCAAAGGTAGTCTGCTTGGCAAACTTTCCGTTACTCTTCAGCCAGATGTCGCGTGCGATAGGTGATTTCTGGTGTTTGCGCCAAGGGTCTTCGTATCCCTTTTTGTCGTGGTAGAGAATGTCGCCGTTCTTGGCGATGCTGATATTCTCCATGGTGAGGGTAGAGAAGAGTTCCGGTCTTCCGCCCTTGGTGCTTACCTTATATACTTGTGGAAATGTGTTGTCGCCGAAGATGATGCTCTGGGCTGTAGGCTGCAGACTGGCTGAGTAGAGCACATGGTCGTTGTCTGCAAAGGCGATAGGTGTTTCGCTGCCGCTGTTGGTAGTGAGTCGGGTAGGAGCACCGCCTTTTGCATCGATTACGAAGATGTCGAGACTTCCTTCGCGGTTAGATTGGAAGGCGATTTTCTTGCTGTCAGGGCTCCATACAGGATGCGAATCGAAGGCTGCATGGGTTGTGAGCTGTCGTGCTTCACCGCCGTTGACAGAAACACTGTAGAGGTCGCCTTTATAAGCGAAGGCGATGGTTGTGCCATCGGGCGAGATGGCTGGGTAGCGCATCCAGAGCGGATGTTCTTCTGCGCTGGCAGAGAGTGCTGCTGAGAGCAGGGCTACTGAAAAGATTAACTTTTTCATTTGCGTATGTTTTATGTTTGAATATGCGTTATAAAAATCTCTTCTCTTTCGGGGCCAGAATACTGTTTCTTGCTCCTAACGGATGCAAAGGTAGTTATTTTTTGCGATATTTAAGCATAAAAAAGAAAAAAGTGAGAAAAAGTTTGGTGTATTCAAAAAATATATGTACCTTTGCAACCGCAAATAAGAAAAGTGGCTGATTGCGTTGTTGGTTAGCTAGTTTGCGTTTTGAAAAGTGTTGGTTCCGTAGCTCAGTTGGATTAGAGCAACAGCCTTCTAAGCTGTGGGTCTTGGGTTCGAACCCCAACGGAATCACTTTTTAGGCGTAAAAACGCAACGTTTAGTCAAGAAAAAATCAATTAAGCAGTCTATATAACGTATTGAATAACAGATACTTATATAGATTGCTTTTTATTTTTTAAAGAGATATGTCATAAAGATTGATTTTCTAAACTGGTTTAAAACTGGTTTAAACGCATTATGGTTGTAACTATTTGAATAACAACGGTTTATATTATTCACGCAAATTGTTGAATCGGAAGGTGTGTTATCAATGTGTTATCACCTTGTAAAAAATGTGTTATCAAAATGGCAAAAATTAATTTAAGTATTATTCACAATCGTTTGAAGCGAGCGACCTCAAAACATGAAGTTTCGGTAGAATTATGCTTTTGTGCCAAGCGTCAAAGGAAGTACTTTTCCACAGGCGTAAAAGTGACAACTACACAATGGTCTGATGCGTCAAAGATGGTTATCAAGAGAAAAGATGCGGATGAACTGAATGAAATCATACAGGCATACCGCGCGAGAGCAAACGAAATCATCAGTAAGATGGTTAAGGAAGGCTGTTGTGACTTAAATGTGGTTATCTCACAGGTGAATGGAGAAGACGAAGGAACTTCTTTTATCGAGTACTGCGAGAGAAGACGAAATGAGCGTAAGGTGTGCGAGCATACCAAGAAACGCTACGATGTCTTTATCAAATTCCTAAAAACATGGGGGAAGATAAAGTCGTTCCAAGACTGCAATGTATCGAAGGTGCGTTCAATGGATGAGTATCTCCACAGACAGGATAAGGCTCAATGCACAATCTATGACTATCACAAGTATCTCAAGTTGTTCATCAATGATGCGATGATAGACGGACTTATTGAGCAGAATCCTTATAAGTTTCTGCCATTCCATATTGGTAAGGGAGAAAAGCAGTATGTTGATTGTGTCACCGAAGAGCAGTTTGCTGCCATCAAGAAACTGAAACTCTCAACACCTCATATTCTCCATGCAAGAGATTTGTTCCTCTTTCAATGCTATACCGGACTTGCATACTCTGACCTTGCATCGTTCGATTATACTAACTGCGAGGAGATTGGCGGCAAGATGTTCTATCACGCTAAGAGAACGAAAACAGATACGGATTTCGTATTCCAACTTCTCAAACCTGCCCTGGAGATACTACAGAAGTATGACTTCAAGCTGCCTAGAATGACGAATCAGAAGTATAATGATTATCTGAAGGCGATCGGGCAGATGGTTGGAGTTGACAGACTGCACACCCACATGGGCAGAGCGACTGCGGCGACCTTATTCCTGTCGAAGGGTATGCCTATCAACATCGTGGCAAGGGTGCTTGGGCACACTACCTTGCGCCAGACTACTAGATACGCACGTACATTAAATAAGGACGTACAATCTGCTTTCGATGCTCTCGAAGGAAAGATGTAATATAACAAGGGGAGTCTTCGCAAAGAAGGCTCCCCTTTATTGTATCAGCCGACAAGGCTTTTGTCTCTTTCAGCAATCTTCTCGCTGATGATTTGCTTTAACTCCTTAACCACTCCTTCCTGTACTAGCAACTTTACTTTTGTTTCTGCTAGTTCTTTCAGCAGTTTTTCGTCCGTCTGCTTGTCTGCATCGTAAAACATACTGCCTCTGCCACAAAGTAGCCAATCTGCTGATATGTCTACGTATGTAGTCAGTATTCTGTCTATAAACTCCATTGAAGGCTCCTTTGTGCCGTTCAAATAATTGTTCGTAGCAGCAGGTTTTGCCCCGATAGCGTCAGCAAACCCTCTGTTAGTCAGCCTGTAATGGTCTCTTACCTCGTTGATTCTATCTCTTAATCCTTCCATACTGCTAGTGTTTATATTTGTGTAAATACGTAAATTAACTATAAATTAATGTCTATATCCTTGGATATTTGTCTACAAACATGTATCTTTGCATCCGTAAACGAGAACAAAACTCGTTCAAAACTTATTTATGGTGCAAATTTACAAAAAATAATATGAATAAAGTCGTAAAAATAGAAAAAATATTGATTGATAAAGATAAAATTCCTAAAATCATGAAAATTTTTGGTTGTGGCAAGACTACTGTCTACAATGCTCTTGCTTACCGGAGTAATAGCCAACAGGCTCAGGACATTCGTTCCTGTGCTCTGAATCGCTACGGAGCAGAGCCTGTTAAGGTGCCACAACTAGTGAGTGTGTAAATGTGTGAAATATTTGGCTGTTGAACTTTTAGATTAGTTATTCAGACAAAATGCGTTTTAAATTGGATATGCGTGAGCATAGAGTTAAACGATTGCTTAAGAAAGGTTCTTTTCCTTATTTGTAAACTATCAATTCACTCTTGTGCGTGAGCATAGGAGTGATACATGGGAATCGAGCTAGCTCACTCGGAGTGAGCGGGGAAACCCGAGCAAAGGCGTTCAACTCGCCTCGAATCCCCAAAATAGTTTTGGATATTGTTATTATAATGTTTCTTGAAATCGTTAGGTGTGGAGCGGTATAGACCCAGTGGCAATATAAGTTGTTTGCGTTGAATTCATGCGCCACGAACCAGAAGGAAATGTTGTGGTCGAGCATTCTACCAGCACCTTTCGTTTTATACCTTAATTATATATAGCAGTTTCCGGAACAATCCCATTGCCCTTTTTGGACATAAGTTCTTTGACATATTGGAAAAGTGTAAAGTCGAATAGTGTTAAGTCATTATAAGGGAATCCCCGAGCATCAGTCTTTATGACTGATAGCTAAAGCGGTGAGCATGGCTCTTAAATTCATGGTAGCGCATGATGCCGTTATCCACCGATAGTGTAACTGGTAGCACGCCCGAAACTGTTTTGTGTAAATCCTTAATACATTCTTATCAAATCGGGAAGTTGTGTCCGAATCCTACAGGTGGACTAGTATTTTATTGGAGTCTAGTCGCTGCAGCGGCAGCGACTTTGCATTTTATTTTACATAATTTTAAAATCATTTTTCCTATCTGTCCGTGAGGATAGGTAGGTTTTTCTTAAACTTCAAAATCAATGGCTTATGATAGATTTATCCGAACCTACTCTCCACAAATACCGGAGAAAGGTTCTCGAAATATACAGAGAACTCGAAAGAAACCCTTGGGCACCCTTGGGAATCTTCGAGTCAAAGCTGAGGAAAATAAATATCCTCAACTCTAAGATTAAAAATGTGTCCTCAGACATCGGAAAGCCCGAGGGCGAGTATTCAAACTTTACAAATGATAATTACGTGCAATATGGGTTTAAAAAGGAAAACTCCTCTCAAGAGGACACCTATAAAGAAGACTCCTTGGGATAAAGCCAAGAAGGAACAGGAAAAGAAGAAGGCGAAGGCCGGACTTAGCAAAAGTAAGCTGAGAGACAAACTAGATGCGGTCTTCTCTAAATATATTCGACTGAAATATTCTGATGATAAAGGTTATTGCCGATGTATCAGTTGCGGCAAGGTTTTCCATTGGAAGGAAATTCAGAACGGTCATTACATGTCGAGGCGTTACATGTCAACCCGATTCAGCGAAGATAACTGCCGGCCACAATGTGTAGCTTGCAATATTTTCAATCAAGGCAATATTCAGATGTATCGCCGTGCGCTTATCAAGCAGATTGGCGAACAGAGGGTTGACTTGATAGAGGCTCGGGCAAGAACTGAAAACAAGAACTGGTCACTCTTCGAGTATAATCAGTTGATAGCCTTTTATCAGAAAGAAGTAGACAAACTTTTAGAACAGAAACATTTATAAGAATAGATTATATGAGTAAACTAGGTACAAAAATCAATGTAGAATTGGTAACACAAGGGTGTTTCCCAACGAAGTCATACGAGACGGATGCCGCTTACGACCTTCATTGTAGTAAGGACACGGAAGTAATTCCAAATAAACGCTTTTACGTTCCGCTCGGGTTCAAGATACAACTTCCATCAAATATGAAATTGCTGATTCAGCCACGTAGTGGCATGTCGGGCAAAGGAATGTTGTTAAATGTTTGTTTCCCTTCATGGCTCCTACATGGCGCCTATCTAGGCAAGGTCAGAGCAAACCTTGATGTAATTCTCGGTTTGATTGATTGCGGCTATGGCGAAGAAGTCCATGCCATCGTCAAGTCGGGCAGATGGAGGCTAAAGCATCGCATCATGCGTATGCTCGGTTTCAAGTTCGTTATTCCTTATACCCAACGCATCTGTCAAGGTGCTTTCACTTACGTTCCAGACACTAACTTGGAACTAGGCAAGGTAACCGGCACTCGTAGCGGTTTAGGATCAACAGATAAGGCTTAGTTTGTTGTTTATATATTTTCCCTGCCCATTTCTCGGTTAACACCCGAGCATGGGCAGGTTTTAAAACAAAATCATGAAAAAGAATATCAGACAGAATTTCTTCAATCATATCAAAAAGGTACTTGATATAGTTGACAAGATGGGGGATGAGGCAAAGCATTTTCGATGCATCGTCCTCATGGGTGACAGAACCATTCCGAAGGCATACGCATTCATGCACGCATCGCCCGAAGACCTCAAAAATCTTATCTTGAACGCCATGCGCAATAGTGACCAGTTCACCTACGCTACTGCAAGAGCATTCGAGGAATACGATAAGGAACTGAGAGAAAAAGAAGAAACTTTAAACAAAGATAAAAATGAAGAAAATCCTATTCAAAACTCTTAAACTGCAAAATTTCTGTGGCATCCGTGCCGGAGTCTTCGATTTCGGAGAAGACTTAACCGTTATCTCGGGAGACAACGGAAGAGGCAAGAGCACTATCGGCAACGCCATCATGTACACATTATTCGGTACTGATACCAACGGCATGCAGCTCGACATCAAAACCTTCGATGAGAATCACAATATTATCAAGGAGATAGAGCATTCATCCGAGTTGGTTATGTTGGTAGATGGTGATAAAATCTCGTTCAAGCGAGTTCTGACCGACAAGTGGAAAGGTGATAAATGCACCAACACCTTCAAGTACTATGTTGATGGCGAATTGACTACCGCCGGAGATTTCAGCAACGTAGTTAACGGAATCTTCCAAGAAGATCCATTCGCGTGGTGCATCAGTCCTAACCTGTTCCTTGGCATGACTTGGCAGAATCAGCGTGCATTCCTCCAGTCGTTGGCTGGTGATATTTCTGTCGAAGACATCACGAAGGGTGAAGAGAAGTACGATTATCTTGTTGAACTCCTGGAAAAGAAAGACATTGATGCCATCCTTCACCACCTCAAGCACAAGCGCACAGAAGTTCAGAAGGAACTCGATGCGGTTCCTATCAGACTTGCCGAACTCGACAAGACCCTTCCACCAAAGCAGGATTGGGAGGCCATGGGTAAAGAAAAGGCTGAACTGCAAGAAAAACTGGTGGAGATAGACAACAAGATTCAGCAGATTCGCACCGGTGGAGCAGACAGAGTTCGCCTTGACGGAATCCGCAAGAAAATTGAATTTGCCGAAAAGCGCAAACGAATGATGGAGCAGGGCGCAGACAAGGAGTCTACCGATAGCATGACCAAGCACCAAAGCGATGTTCTCAACGCCAACGCAGCCTTCAATAAGGCAGAATCTACGGTTGATAACCTCAAAGCTGTCATGAGTGGCTATCCTACCACCGAGGTTCAGATAAACGCTCAGATTGAAGAGTGCAAGAAGAAGGTTAGCGACTTAAACAAGCGTAGCGATGAGATTACCAAGCGCACTTGGGAATGGGATGATAAGGAAGGTTTCTGTCCTCATTGCGGTCAGGCTCTCCCTCTCGGTGAAGTTCAGTTCCTTAAACAGGAATCTCAGAGCCTGTTCAACTCTCGCAAGGCAGAGGATATGAAGAAACTCAACAATGAGTTTGCCAAACTCCAAAGCGCATACACCGAACTCAACAAAGAGTTGGATAAACTGAATGATGATCGTCAGACCACCACAAACCAGCTTGTCAAGGCTCACCAAGTCCTCAAAGAGGCCGAAAAGCATAAGGCAGAAGTTGATGCAGATGTTCCACGCACCTACGAGCAGATTCTTGCTGATAAGGAGGAATATCAGCAGGTAGTGAAAGAGATTGGTGAGTTGCAGACAGAACTCGACAAACCATCCGATAGCAACGAGGATAACGACAAGTTACTTCAAGCACTCGCTGAAGAGCGAAAGCCGCTCGCTGACAGATACGATGAAGTCCTCGAACTCCTCGCCTCAAAAGCATCTTACGACAACACAATGACTCATATCGAAGCAGCACAGAAGGATAAAGCCATCTTCCAGGAGCAGCTTGATGATATTGATGATAAACTCAACATCACCAATGAGTTCTATCAGTTGTCTTGCAAGGCTCTCGAAGACAAGGTCAATCAGCACTTCCGTTTCGTAAAATGGAGTCTGTTCCTTCCAAAACTCGATGGTGAGAAGAAACCTTATTGCGAATGTTATCACAATGGTGTGCCTTACAGCCGCCTCAATGGTGCGGCCAAGGTGAATGCCGGAATCGACATCGCGCGCACTATCGGCCAGTTCTATGATGTATCGGTTCCTGTCGTGCTCGACGAATGCGAAAGTGTTAACCATCCGCTCAGTACAGGCGGTCAGCAAATCCGTCTTGTAGTATCAAAGGATGATAAACTGAAGGTTGAGTATTTTGCTCTGGCCACAATGGATTGAAACGCATCATGCAAATCAAGACGAAGTTCGATATAGGTGATGCAGTCTATCTGCTCGATGGGTACAAAATCCGACGTGCAAACATCGTGGGCGTATTCTTTCAGCAGATAGGCGAGGCACCTTGCTCTATTCAGTATAAGTTCGCAGTTTTCCCAACAAGGAAAGAAAGCGAAGTGTTTAAAACAAAAGAAGAATTAATCAAATCAATAAGTAAATAAAAATTATGGCAGAAAATAATTTAATGTCTCTTAATCTATCTGCGGATATGATTAAGCCGATTATAGAGAAGACGATACAGGCTCATGTTCTTTCGGCGCTCAATGGTTGGGAAGGTGTTGTTACCAATATGGTTAATGCTGTTCTCACGACAAAAGTCAATAGTGATGGAAAAATCTCTAGCTATAGTGGGGATAACAGATATAGCTGGATAGAAATAAACCTTAACAAACGTATTAAAGAACTCGTTGAAGACGAAGTGAAGAAGCAGATAGATGAATCTGCTGAAGCTATAAGAGAGGCTGTAAGAAAGCAGATTATGTCAAAGGCAGGTTCTAATGCAGTCGCTAAGGCTGTTGTTGATGGCCTAATTGGAAGTTTTGAGAAAAGTTGGACTAGTAGAATTGATATTTCTTTTGAAAAGAAAGAAGATTAAATTTAATAATATAAAAATTATGGCAGAAACTTTAAAATTAGAAATGTTGGTTGACAAAGACCTTATCAAGGGTACTCTAGCGTTAGGAGGAGGCATGAAGGACGGAACGGATTCGAGCCGAATTAAGGAGTGGTTAGATAGCCACGATAGCGTAGAGGTTGATCCAAAAGAACTTTTTCCGGAAAGTGGTGAAATTAACCTTGCTTTGGGAACAATAGCCTTGGCAGGTATCGCAAAGGAATTAATCAATCATAAAGAAGAGGAGAAGTAATCATGGCAGAAACAGCAGTAGCAAAAGCACAGCCTTCTCAGAAGGCAGTAGCAGTTAAGAATTTTCAGGCGGTAATGAACAATAGTTATTACCAAAGCCTGTTGCAGAGTTCCCTAAAGGAGAACAAAGGTGCTTTTTGCACCTCACTCATGGAAATCTTTTCATCCGATGAAAAGTTGCTCCAGTGTAAACCGAACGATTTGATGGCTGAGGCTCTGAAAGCAGCATCCCTTCGCTTGCCTCTCAATAAGCAGTTGGGACAGGCGTATCTCCTTCCGTTCAAGAACAAAGGAGTAATGACTCCTACGCTCGTTATCGGTACGAAGGGTTATCTCCAGTTGGCTATGCGTACCGGCAAGTACGAGACAATCAACGCTGATGTCGTATACGAAGGCGAGTTCAACCATTACGACAAGGTTACAGGAAAGCTTGACCTTTCGGGCGCTCAGATTTCTAATACTCCAATCGGTTACTTCGCCTACTTCAAGAAGAAGGATGGTCTTACCAAACTTCTCTATATGACACTTGATGAGGTATGCCGGTACGCAAAGCAGTATAGTCCTACCGTTAAGTTCAGCGAAAAGGTTGATGCTGAGAAGCTGAAGGAAATGGCTCTCAAGCAGGCTGCCAACGGAAGTGGCGAAGGCGTAGGATGGTATTCCAACTTCGAAAGTATGGCCATCAAGACTGTTCTCAGAAGACTCCTGTCGAAGTGGGGAGAACTCTCCATCGAATCTAACGACATCACGAACCTTGATGAGGCTCCTTCTGCCATCGTTCAGCGTGATGAGGAATTTGCCGAGGCAAAGAACGTTATTACGGTCAATGCTGACACCGGTGAAGTCGTGAATGCCGAGGACGTACATGATGAGCAGCCACAACAGGCTCAAAAGTTTAGTTTGAGTTAAAATAAAAATAAGTTTTATTATGAAAAAGTATATTGGAACAAAGGTTATTGACGCCGCACCAGCGTGGCGAATTGATGGTAAAGTGTATCTTAAAGATGAACCTCAGCCTGATGCAAAGAAATCGTCATTCGAAGATGGCTACAAGGTTATCTATGAAGGCGGCTATGAAAGCTGGTCTCCAAAAGACGTATTTGAAAAAGCTTATCACGAAGTTGAAGTTATGAGCTTTGGTGGAGCTATCAACTGCTTAAAGGCAGGTATTGCTGTAAGACGCAAGGGTTGGAATGGTAAGGGCTTATTCGTCGTGAAGCAGATTCCTGCCCACATAGAGGCAGACATCATTCCTAAGATGCAGTCATTACCTCAGTCTGCTAAGAATATATTGATGAGCCGTGAGAATCCTCACATTGACTACACCAATCAGATGCTTATCATCAATCCAGATGGCAGAGCAGATTCTTGGGTGCCATCGTCTAGTGATGTATTTGCAGACGATTGGGAAGTTGTAAATGAGTAGTTACTTTCCATCATTGTCATTTGAGAGTCGTATTGGAGTAGAAAGTTAAGTATGAAGTTAATAGTCGTAAATAGCAATAGTCTTGGCAATGCCTACGTGCTGGAGGCTAGCGATGGTCAGCAGCTCTGTATAGAGGCAGGTCGTCCGTTGCAGGAAGTAAAGAAAGTTGCAAACCTCAAAACATCAAAATGCGTGGGAGTGATTATCAGTCACTCCCACGGCTGAAAGGCGATCATGCAAAAAATGCCAAAGACTTTCTGAAAGCAGGAATCGATGCTTACTCTACCGAAGAGTTATCCGAGAAATGCAAGGGAGTAAAAGGTATGATTAAAGAACAGACCTATCATCTAGGTGCTTTCAGCATAACCCCGATGAAGGTTGAACACGATGTGCCTTGTTTCTCTTTCCTCATTCATCATCCGGAAATGGGAACTATGATGTTCTTCACCGATTGCTACAATATGGAAAATGTAGTTCAAGGGTGCCTCTACTTCTTGGCAGAATGCAACTATGATGATTCTCTCCTAGAGAAAGCCGTAAACGAAGGCAAGACGATAGTCAGCCAAGCCGACCGCATCCGTCTTTCCCACATGAGTCTGGCTCACTCTATCGAGTATCTCAATGAATGCAAGGCAGCCAATACCGCCAAGCGCATTGTCCTCATTCATGGTTCAGCACGCCATCTTAACCCCGATGTTGCCGTAAACAAATTCCAGCAGGTCCTCGGTGTTCCAACCGACTATGCTTGCAAGGGTTTAGTAATCAATCTAATGTAATTATAATAATATGAGTGTATACAATCCTAATGATCCTCGCGACTATCTGAGAATCGTGAAGGAAGTTCAAAAAGCCAAAGAATGTGGGTATAATATCGAATTAAAGAAGTTTCACCCCATTCAGACCGATAAGCAGTCCAGTTATCTTCACTTCATGATTAGCTATCTCGCCCTAAAGTTAGGGCAGACCTTCTATGAAACGCTTCGTGATATTCAGCGCAACGTTTGCAGTTACATCTTCTATACCGATGAGGTAGATAAGACAGGCAACCGCAAATACAAGCCTCTCACTTCCCTAAATACAGCAGAGGCTAGCAGCGTTATCCGAAACGTGATAGATTATGCAAATGTCCGCAGCATCATGATTCCGGAACCCGACGACCAAGTTGGTTTGCAATATTGCAAGCGAGAACTCGAGAACTCGGGTGCCGGTTGGGTATAAATCATCAAAATCATATAGCTTATGAAAACGTTAAAGGAAATCCATTCGGAGGCAAATAAATATTCGGAAAGCGAACCTCTTAAAGATGCTTTTGTAGCCGGTGCAAGATGGGCGCTTACGGGTAAGTATTACAAGCCTTCTGAGTTGTTCGACAACAATACCGAAGTAGAGACGGTAGACTTGGAGGTTGAAGAAGAGCAAAAACAGATGTTGGTCTTCGAACCGCCTTTTGAGGAATGGTGGAATGCCTACAATAAAAAACGAGGCCGCAAGAAAGCAGAGGCTAAGTGGAAGAAGTTAAGCCTTAACGATAAGGTAGCTTGTATGAAAGCTACTCCTCTCTATGTAGCATCAACGCCCGACCCTGTATACAGAAAAGACCCACTCACTTATCTTAATGGCGAGTGCTGGAATGACGAAATCATCCAAAAGCAAGATTATGAACAACAACGATCTGTCAATCTCGCAGCAAAGGCTGCAAGAATCCTTGGTTCCGATTATCAAGGATAAACCGAACTATGTCCGACCAGCTTCCTTTACGAGTGCTATATGTAAAAGTACAACTACCTTGCTCAGTGTTCAGAAGCAAGGTGGCTTGCGCTCACTCGTCGGATGGGTAAAGGGCAGGCTGATAGAACTATTTACTTTTCTTGGAGTCTTCGATATAGTCACGGAGTTTCAGATACAGATGCTTGCAACGAGATTATGCACAAAGTACTATTATTGGACTACAACTGAACTCGACTACGCCTTTATTCGAATGATGGAAGGTAAGTATGGAAAACTGTATCAGTATAAGCATGAATATGAAGACAAGTCTACTGCTACTACCATCAATCCACAAGATTTAATGGTAGCACTTGATTCATACGAAAAAGAACTTCTGCTTGAACGTGGAAAGGTAGAGGCTGAGCGCAGAAAAGAAGAAGAGCGTCTGAAAGCGATAGAGGATGCAAAGAAACCTCATGGCATAGAGGCATGGAGAAACTACTGCAAGTCGAAGGGTTTAGACCCCGATACGCATACATTGCCATCGGTCAGCCTACATGATGTCAATAAGGAACTGAACATTCAAAATCGTGGAAGAATGACCGAATTAAGATAAACAAACAATAAAAAATGAAAGTTATGAATACAATTCAAATAGATGTTATCATCGTGCTATCTATCCTGTGGTTGGTAGCTATAGCAATCATCGTTGCAGACCGAATCAAATACCGCAAGTACTATTCTAGTAAGGGTAAGATGGTGGTCCTTCGCATCAACAATCCCGATGTACGGGACCGCCTCAACTCAGAGGGCTTATCTCTCTGTCAGTGTGCTTACTATAACACCCACAAGTATCTCTACACCATCGAAGGTGATCGTATCTGTGGTTTTACCGAAGAATGCACCCATCTGATAGAAGACGCTATCAAAAACCATCAAGAGGTAATTGATTGTGATATTGATGTCAGTAAGTTCGTGAGCGAGGTCAAGAAGTTACAACAGGAGTATGAAACTAAAGAGGAGGAATAAGTATGATAGACGATAAGAAAATAGAAGCTGCTGCTAATAGGCATATTGAGACAGAGTATGCTAGATACAATAGTGGCGAGGTTGAGGAAGAAATGATTTGTCTTAGGGGCAAAGATAGCTTCAAAGAAGGTGCTAAGTGGGCTATCAATGAGTTCTTGAAGGACTTGTGGCATCAAACAAATAAAGAGCCAGAAGGATATGATGAATGGATATTGCTGCACTATAGTGTAGGTAACTATTATTCATTAGCCCAAGTAAAAGACTTCAAGTCTTGGAAAGGATTTGTTGAGAAAATGCCTATAGACGGGTGGCTCTATATTGATGATTTACTTCCAGAGGAAGGAGGCAATCAATGAAAACATTTGTATTTGATGTTATGCTCGACGGAAGATTCATCTGCACATTAAAGTATAAATATTGTGCGCTCTTCCCAATAGATTTTGAAGATTTAGAGAAGTTCGTCCTTAAAAAGAGACCTACTTTGAAAGGTAAGGATTTTAGAATTGTGTTTTGATATGGAAGAACTTAAAGTTGGAGAAAGAGTAACCATTACTCTTGAAGTTGTCGAGCAAGGTGATTCATGTGAAGGTTGTTTTTTACTGACAAAGAAGGATGCCCTTATTTATGTTTTAAGGATATGTGTTTTGATGGTAAGGATGTAATTTTTAAAGAAGTTAAGGAGTAAAGCTATGAGTGGATTGTTATCAATGATTGGAATAAAAACAGAAATAGATTATCAGATGAGTGATTTTCCTTTTTGTCTTCCACGTGTTAGATTTAATGTTCCGAAAGGCAACATTCCATCCGACAAACAGAAGTGTCAGACAAAGGCGCAGCATGAATTTACAATCAAGGGTGTTAAGATTATGGCAGCTTCAAAGAAAGATGCCATCAAAAAGTTTAATCATCGTAAAAAGTAAAGCGTATGAAACATAAGTTGAAAATGATATGGAGAATCCTCCGTGACAGACAGGTTGTAGTAATAACCGAAAGTTACGGAAGAATGTATTATGATTGGGACACAAGAAGTCTTGAAGATGTTTGCCAAATGTGTCACAAAGTATACGATCTGGCTTATATGATGGATAATAAAAAGTAAAATGTACATATGCCAAGAGAAGATATTAGAGGAATCTGTCACAGACCGTGTATCTACAATGATGAAGGTAAGTGTGATATGTGGGACGAAATTTCTGTTCCTGATGAAACAGAAAAGTGTGACAATCAAATATAAGTTTAACGCCTTCGGGCATAATTTTAAAAATATGACAAAAGAAGAATTAGAAGCAAAGGTTGCCAAGCAACTAAGCATTATCAATGATGCTAATGATAAGATTTGTTCTTGTGTAAATGATTACATCGAAAGCCTTCCATACAAGGTTGGTGACAAAGTAAGCTGCTCTAGATGTGATGTTTGTTGGATTACAAGTATCGTCCCTAAACGATATTACAGTGGCTATAATGGCGAGATTGATGTAAGAATCAACCCTGCTAAGAAAGATGGCACTCGCTCCAATAGAGAGTTTGTACTATGGAGTATGGAAATTGATAGTATCAAAAAGATTAGTTAATCATCCTGCAAAGGATATATAGATAGTAATATGAAAGTAAGTGAGTTGATAGAGTATTTAAAATCTTACATTGACCTCACGGGTGGAGATTGCGAAATGCTTGTATTTGACAAAGCAGAAGGTGTTTCTTATGATATTAAGAATACTTCTACGGATGGTGATTATGTGTTTCTGCATATTTCATCTGATAAACAACACATAACGAATACATCAACGTAATTAACATTAAATATAAGTAATATGATTAAGAAGTACAGAAAGAAGCCCGTCACCATTGAAGCTATTCAGTTTGAAGATAATGCAGATTGTATATTGGCTATTCATGAGTTTGTGGGGCAGGAAACTACAATGGTTAACTATGAGGATAAAGACAATCCTTATATAAAGATTGAAACTCTTAAAGGTACAATGAAAGCCTCAGTCGGAGATTATATCATCAAAGGTGTGAACGGAGAGTTCTATCCTTGTAAGCCTGATATTTTCGCTAAGACTTATGAGGAAGTAACTGAGTAACTAACCGCCCTCTCCTTGGCAACAGGGAGAGGGTAAAAAGAAAGAAAAAAAATATGATTACAGAAAAGTTAATAAAAAAGGTGCTACGTAAGTGGTTAAAGAAGAAATTGTATATCAATGCTCCTATTAGCACAAACATAGCACGATTTGAATGGGTCTATAACTCACACCTTAAAGAGTGGAGAGATAGAATGTGGGTAATTAAAAACTGCCCAGAAAATAGAGACAAGTGCCTTAATGAGTATCTTTACTCATAGCTTTTGTTAATCAATTCCACAAGGTCATAGAACTGCATCTTGGTGGTGAAAGTCTCACCATTAGATAACTTGATACAGCTATCGCCATCCACCTCAAAGAAAGAGACAATGTGGTCTGGGTTAATTGCACGGGTGTATGAATTATCATACGACTTCAAAGTAATTAAATTTTTCATATAAATGTAATTTTTAAAATTAAGCGGTACAAAGATCGTAATAATATTCGAGAAGCAAGCAATTCTTTAGGTAATTTTAAAATTAAGCACTTTATTTTATCTGTGCTTGCTTCTCACTTTAAACATATATAATATGGCAAACAAGAAACAATATAGAAGTATGGATAAGAAAGAGAAATTAATCAATAGTCATATTGGTAAGGCTACAGGCTATTCTGATAAGGCTCATTACGAGTTGCAAACCGCTCTAAATATTGCTTTGGAAGGAAAAGGGCTTAGTGACCAGGAAAAGGAACTTCTAAGCGTTGACTTTGCAACAGGACCAGAAGAAGCCGTAGAGCGTGTTGCTGATGGTAGTTGTAATGATGAACATACCAGTGCCTGGGATATCTCAATTAGAGACTGCCGAATATCTGAGGTATATCGCATGACAGGTGAGCAGATACGTGAATATTTTAATTTGTGACAACTATGGATAAGAAGAAAGTTAAAGAATATATAAAGAAGGCTATTGATTGTATCATAACGGAGAAAGACCCTGTGAACGCTATTGATGCTCTTATCGAAGCAGATAGAGAACTCTCCAAGTCAGACTGGGTATCTGTTGAGGATGGGTTGCCACCTTATGACGAAAGAGTGTTTGTGACAAGTAAGGATGCTCCTGATATTGTAATAAGAACAAGCCGAGCAAAAGGTAAAGGTTGGAACATAGATAAGAATGGATTTCTTTGCTCACCTGCAAGTCATATCACCCATTGGAAACCTATTGAAAAATTGGAGGGGTAAGTATGATTACAAAAATAGATATTCCAATATATAATACTTCTGTTACTATATTAGTAGAAATTAGTACAGACGAACTAAAGAATTTTTATAAGCACAATAAAGATAATCTTACTTATGAGGAATATAAAATTCTCAAAAAAGATTTATCTAAGAAGAATGTTAGAGGTTCTACCATGACTTGTGACTCTGGGGACTATGTTATATTCCTTAAAAATGGCAAGTCTGATAATTTTGTTTCACATGAGATATTTCATGTTTGCAATAGAATACTTCTTGACAAAGGAGTAAATATAGATACAGAAGCTGAACCATGGGCATACCTAATAGGGTGGTTCACGGAAGAATATTATCGTAGATATTGGGAGTATAAAGATAAAGAAGAAAATAAGGAGTAAGTATGGCATATTTAGCAGTAAGCAAAGGAGGTTACGAATATATATTTGAAGTAAAACCTTTCCGTACGTTGGGTGACACTTGGGATGTAGCACAACCATTTTCTGGTTTTCGTATTCCCAAAGGCTCAATCAAGAAGCTCATTGGAAGAGAACTATCTTGGAGCGACGAACCAATCGAGTTAAAATAAATTAACAAGAAAATGAAGATATATAATTTAATATGCGGTATATTAGCAATATCAGCTTTATGCTTTATATTGCTTGCAGCTTTTAAGTCTTTAGGGTTATATCCGTCTCATAAGGAATTTATTTCAGTATATTCATTAATGTGTGCTGGTTTGGGATGGTTAGTAGCTCAGATATTCAATAATGATTAAATAAATATGGAACAGCGTATTATCAAATTCAAGGCAAAGCGTCTTGATGGTAAAGGATGGGCAATCGGAGATTTGCTGCATTCTTACGAGAATGGTGCTATCATAGTTCCCATAGAAGGTGGCGGTGCATTTTCTGTTGACCATTCAACAGTCTGCCAGTTCACAGGATTGAAAGACAAGAATGGGGAAGAAGTGTGGGAGCACGATTTACTAAAATTTATAACAGAAAGAGAAGTTATCATTGGCAGTACAGGAATCTTTCTCAAGAGGGAGACACATCTTTTGCCTCTTAGGGAAACTACCATTAAAGATGGTAAACTTGTTAGATGGAGTAACCATGGTTCAAAGTTCGACAGAAAGGAAGGTGAGAAATGATGAAGAAAAGAATATATAGGATACTCATTATAGTCATGTTCTGCATTATAATGGGATATTTTCTCGTTGGAACAATCCTTAAACCATCTGTCTATGAAGTGACAAGATGTTTGTTGTTTGGCTTATACTTAGGATATTACACATATTGTTTATATAGCATTTATGAAGGAGGTGAAAAATGAAGATTAGACTAGCAAAGAAGATAATGAAGCAAGTCTATAAAACCCGATATTGGGCTTATAGATTTGGTTATTACCATGGTAAGAAAGATTCCGGTAAAATAGCAGGAAATCACCGCCTTATAAAGGCAATTAAACTAACAAAAAGTAGCGTATGAAACAAAGAATATTAGATATGTGTTGCGGATCTCGTATGTTTTATTTCGACAAGCAGGACCCACAGGTACTTTTTACCGACATAATAGAATATCACGACACATTATGTGATGGACGCAAATTAGACGTACAACCCGATATGATAGCCGATTGCACTAATTTGCCATTCGAAGATGAAACATTCAATATGGTTGTATTCGACCCTCCTCATTTGTTAAAGGTAGGACAGAACTCTTGGCTATGCAAGAAATATGGTAAGCTGCCCGAAAATTGGCAAGCATTCATCAACGATTCTATCCATGAGGGCATGAGGGTGCTGAAAACAAACGGAACGCTCATTTTCAAGTGGAACGAGCAGCAGATAAAGGTTAGTGATGTGCTAAAGGCAATCACCGATTACAAACCTATATTCGGACATCGTACCACCATCAAGAACCAAACTATTTGGATGGCATTCATGAAATAAATACCCCACAATCCCCACCCAGCTATCACAGCGAGTGGGGATTTCTTTTTGCAATGAAAAAATCTACTTAAAACCTAATTAATGCAACTAATTAACAATAAAAAAGTAAAATCTATACCAATCTATCTACATATTTATCTAAATCCTTTTCGTACCAAACTAGCTCGGTCCATCCTTTCCGCTTTTTACCCTTTGGCAGCCTACCTTCCTTCACAAGCCGGTCAAAGGTAGCCCTGGAAACACGAACATAGCTGCATGCCTCTGCCTTGCTGATAGGCTCGTCCTTATTGGCAATGCGGTGCAGAAAATCAAGCATGAAAGCATTTTGCTGCTTGCTCGTCAGACATCTTCCGCTCTGAATCCGCTCATGAAATTCCATCAGGAGCGAATCAATCATCTGCAGTTCTTCGCTAATCTTAGCCATAAGCTAGCATTTTTTGTTTCTGTACCAGAGAGTAAACCCAATCGCGCAAGCCGCCAGTATGAACAGAAAGGCAATATAACATCTGCCCAGCGACATCAGCCTTTGTTCGTTCTTCGTCAGTTGTCGCTCTATAGGATAAGGCACGGAGACTGAATCCGTCTTGATGATCGTGTCCGTCTTCACCTTATATATATTATGATACCGGTCCCGATAAACCACCTTGTTATGGAAAACCGTATCACCTTTCTGAAAAACATATACCGAATCCTTCATGTAGATACTATCCAACTTAGCAAAAGTATCAGTTCTGCATACGTATTCTGTTCTAACCGAAGGAACCTTGATATACTCCTTCGTCTTGCATCCTGTAAATGCCAATAGGATAACCCCAATCACCAAGCCGACGCAAGCCCATTTCCAAAACCTTATGTCATACCATTTCATAAGCTATATCTCTTTGTATTCAACTTTAGCGTCAAAGCAAGGGCACTCCTTGATTCTCTCCCAAGGATCCACTACGCCGTTATGGTTCCTGTCGGGTGAAATATCCCTGTGCCCCAAGATTTCAGCATCCGGATATTTCTTCTTCAGCTGAGTGAGCAGAGTGATAAGCGATTTCTTCTGCTCCTCAGTTCTGTTGTCTACCGCCTTTCCCTTCTTGTTGATGCCGCCAACGTAAGCCACATTGATAGCCGTAGCATTATATCCCTTCACACCGTTGCTAACCATTTCTACCGGCAGCATCTGGTGAATCCCACCATCAGCAGTAATCACGTAATGATACCCTGGGTTATTCCAGCCTTTGCGCTTAAACTCGTCCCAAAGTTCCTTCACGCCCCATTTCTGAGAAGAGGCAGTACAATGAACAAAAATTCTCTTGATCAGTCTCATTTCTTCTCCTCCTTTCCCTGCTCCTTCATAATCTCGGCAAAAGCTCTAGCCAAGTCTTCTTTGTTCTCAAGAAGAATACTTACTGTCTTCTCCTGCTTCCGTATCTCAGCCTTCTGCCAGCTCTTCTCTCTTACGCTTACAAATTCACAGAACACGCAATATCCTGCCCAAATCATAGAGAAGACAGGGAAGGGGAGAACCGTGCATGCTATCAGGTCTATACAGACCGTCACCATGAAGGGAGAGAAGTATTTCCTCGCCTTGTCGCAAGTCTTCTTGAATCCTGTACTTGTCGTAGCCAGTCCGTTCTCTTTCGCTTTCTTGATGCCGAAGAACAGGTCCACGCCCATAGAAATGATAAGAGCACCCATGCAGATGACAATAACCAATGCCGATCTGTACAGGTGCTCTTGTAAAAATGTATGTACTATCTCTGCCATATATCATTATTTATGATTAATGGCTACAAATATAAAAGGCTTTTCAATAGCTTTTGCCGTGTTCCAACTTAGCTATTCATATACCACCAGATTTTATCTGTAGGGTGGTTTGTCGATTCATCACAGAGGAAACTGATAGCCAGTTCCGAGATCCTTTTTCTTGTGGTGTCTTTGTTCTTCGACCATTTGCCCACCACGTCTATATGGTCAGCATACATCTTATTCATCGTTACCGCAAAATCCCAGAAGTTGTAGTCCGGTATGTTCCAAGATAGCCGGTCATAATCATCCTTCAACTCATCAAACCCGAAGTAAGGCGCATACTTTTTGTGAACATCGTCATCAAAATAATAGATGTTGGCGATACAGGCTCTGCCCAGTTGTTCGTCAAAGTGATGCTTCCTTTCCATCCAGTACAGCAGATTCCTCTGCACAATCCTCTCTTCTTCCTCTGTAAACCCGCACTCATCGTTTCTTAGCATCCCGAAGGCAGATTCTGCTATTCGATAGAGCGATTTTGATAAATCCATAAGCGTAAAGCATTAAAGTGAATATGATAAACACATGGTGCATCTCTAACTGCTCGGGAGTGATGAACCAGTGCTGATAATACAATCTGATTGCGTTGATACCGAAAAAATAGAAGAACGGAATACGGAAAATCCAGCAGTATCTGAAGAAGAAACTTACCGGTATCATGGTCAGTGGCATATAAATGTATGCCAGTACATAAATCCAGATGATGCAGTTCCCGTTGAAATCGGTATCTAATATTGTTGGTCTAGGGATAATGTCCATAGTCCCATACGCCGTACCAGTGACCTAGCATCAATGGGATGGGTGCCCACTTTGATAGAAGTTCATAGAACCTCCAAATCTTCCTACTCAATAAGCCTTCCATAACTAAGGCTTCCTCCTCTTCCGAGAGAGGCGATTCCTGTTTTGTTCTCATTTTTGTTACGAATTTATGGTTTAATTTCATCTTTTGCTAACAATTATTAGCATATATATATTATTTTGTTACAAAATTAAACTTTTTGTTTCGTAACACCATGAAAACCAGCCTAATATTAAACTTATTTAAATCTTTATGCGCTTATTTGGTCATATTCTAAATAATATGTATATTTGCAACATCTTAATGTAGCATTTAGATGGCAAGAGCAAATTACGAATTGATTGACAGACAGAGGGATGATCTGATGAAGGCGTATCGGGAGATAGCTCCTAATTGCCATTCTCAACAGGAGGCTTGGGAAAAGGTGGTTCATTCTCCTGCACCCAGATACTATGTTTCTCCCAAAAGAGCTTGGGATATACTCCGTAGAATGGCAGTCGGCGATTTCTCAAAGGTGGATAGTATGAAACCGATTCGCCAGAAGTTGTACTATACGCTGTTCAATAGGATGAACGAAATGACGCAGCGAAAGGAGTTCGTGGGCAAATCTTTATGGTTTATCTGCCAGTTCCTTGTTTCTGAGCCTGCACCAGAGTTCTTTATCCAGCCAAGTAATCTCAAATTCATTTTCGCTTACTATAAGAAGTATGGAAAAAATTACAGAGAAATGGACCTTCGTAAGAAGAAACTTTCGAACAAAGCTGGTGCTTAGCATCATCTGCCTCGTTCTGTGTACTTGGCACGTCGGTTTCTATCCCGGTTGCCCTTGGCAGAATCATATCCTGTATAGCTTCTTCCATGTCAACGGCTTTCATCTTGCCGTAAACCTTCTGGTGCTTTGGCAGATAAAGAACGATATGAAACCAGTCACTTCTCTGGCTGTTGCCTCTGTCGCTAGTCTGCTGCCCATGTATGTTAGTCAGCCTACAATGGGGCTTTCCGGTTTCCTATTTGCTTCATTCGGTTTGATGTGGGGTAGGACAGGACGATGGAAAGAGGCATTAAAGAAAGCGATGCCGTTCATTATTTGCACAATGGCCGTTCCGAATGTAAACGGACTTCTCCATCTTTACTGCTTCGTATTAGGCTACATCGTAGCGTATTGCATAAATAATATCAAAAACAGATAACACACATATAAAGAGAATCATGTTTTCGAAATGTTTTTCATAACTCATTTTAAAGGCGACCACTCGTGATGAGAAGCCGCCTTTTTCATGTTATCATAAATTAGCGCGTATGAAAGAATTATCTCATTTTGTCTTCTCGTCTGCTTTGTACCTCTACTATACTTCCAGCAAAGGAATCAGCAGCCTTAAAGTTCTGCAGCGTATACTTGAAAGTAAAATATTTCCAAGGCTTACCTGCCAAGCTTGGCAGCTTGCACCAGTGCTTGCAGTCGTTGCTTCCGTATATCTCCAGCCCAATCGTACCTTCGTCCGAATCAAACAGATGCTTCACCGCTCTCAGCGATTTCAACGTCATGCTGCCGCCCATCTTCAAAGGTCTGGTAGTAAATGATCCGCTATAGCTTTCCGTATCTTCGTTGATGTCTGGCTTTGCTGTAAGTGAATATACGTTTCCGTTAGTATCTTGTATCAGATTATCCGGATAGTCATTCACTACTGCCTGTGCCTCTATGCCGCTATTCACCATTGAGAAGGTCTTATCCACCATATTATATATGTATTGGTATGATTTTCCCTTGCTGAATATTCTCAATATGGAGTCTCTGTAATCGTAGGCGATAAGGCATCCTTTCAGGAAATCCAGGAAATTGCCTTCACCGAAGGTTGCAAAGTTCCTCGGCGATCTTCCCCTCATCTGTTCGCTCATACAGGCTACGCTTCCACCGCTTGACGCCATCAGTCCCTTCTTTGAAGCAAAGAACACAAGCCTGTCCGTCGGCACCAGTGGCGAATCCTCATTACATACCTCTCTTGATATTGGATAGGCTCTGCTATAGAGACCTTCCGAGTTAACCGACAAGCCGTAGATACCTTCATCCGTAAATACCATCAATGGATATTGACCAAACTGACCTTGGCTAACCGCCTCTGTATTGGCAATAATTCCAAGTATCTTACCTGTTCCAACCGTATTATCTCCAGATGCCTCAAATACAAATGGGTTGTTGACTACTGATGTAAAAATCTGAGAGTTCAAATTTTCTTTATCGTTTACGCTTGTTACAATCTTTTGCAATTCGCTTTCACTGATTTCCGCAAATTCCTGTGGCTTATTTGGTGGAAGTACAGGGAATGTATAAGCGCCATTTAATCTAGGGTGTTCCTTTAGACTAACTCTGATATATTTGCCTCCAGAGCTAAAAATAACCTCCGTAGCATTCGGATCTGGGTAAAACAGCCATCCTTGCAGAAAATCTTCATCGGCAGTAACACTTCTTACAGCCCATGTATCGCATTTATCTGAAACGATGTGTGTAAGCATAAGAAATGCGTCATCCTTAGAAGACCCGTCTTTTCCTACAAATTTGGCGAAACCAGCAAAAGGAGTTCGTGTTGCTCCAATAAGATTCAGTCTGCCATTATAATTGTATATAGATTCGGCACTCAAAGATGCCCATCCGTAGTAATCGTCCACTTTCAGCTGCTCTTGCTCTTGAAGATTTTCCAAGGTTCCATCAGCGATAAATGCCGTTTCTCCACCCTGACCGGTAACGGTATAATGAAATTTGTTCCCACCCAAATAGCCTCCAGCTATTGGAACGGTGAATAATTTGTAAAAAACTGTTTTTGAGAGTAATTCGGATATTATCTGTTGATTACTCTTGTATTTTGGTAAAAGTTCGTCATGTACCGCTCTGGTATATGAGGTGTATGTACCCGTAAAGCCACCCACGTCGTAATTAAATAGCTTTTCATCGTAAGTTTTATAGCCGAAATTAGCATAAGCATATTTCTTGTGCAATCCATTCGGACTTTCAAAATGCCAACCTTTATCTATATAGAATGGAACTACTTGGTCTGACGCAAAAACTACAATCTCCTTGATGATGTCGCTCCACTCACTGGATATTGATTCAAACCTGAATAGCAATTCTCTATATTCTATAAAGTAGAACATGTCTCCTAAACCCATCTGAGTTAAATCCATATAGGAGTTGTGTGTACTATCAAATACAGCACCACTAAACATGCAGTTTTTATTTACAGTAGGGTAGCAGACTATTGGCGTGGTTATTCTGCAGTATGAACCATCAAACATGCGGAAAGCGCATCTTAGAAAGAATGGAAAAGCAAACATATTCTTGCTCTTTACCCAGTTTATCGCTTGCGCTACATGTCCTTGGATGGTTTCTTGAAACTCTTTTTCATATCTAGAGTCTGGCGCCCCGTCCTTAACGCTGAATGTAGTATACGATCTGGTTTCGCTACCATCGGGTTTTACTCCTCCTGCCTGAATAAATGTATGATTTAATGGGTTAAAGTAACTCTCTCCTTTACCACCATTCGATTCTACAGCATTCTCGGCATTACATAATGTTCTTCCGCTTTCTTCTTGGGTGTAGTTTTGTATCGGTCGCTCAAAAGTAAAATCGTAATCTAAACGAGGTAAATCTTTACCCAGATTCTTGTATTTGTTTCCTTTGAAAAGCAAATAGTGAAGCCCTTCGCTGGTTGCACAAACCAAAGTATTGCCAATACTTTTTACATCATAAACGGTTCCTACATTGAAACTTTTCGTTACTCCATCGGGTGGGCTTACGATATTTCCACTATCATCTTTGGTATACCAGTATATATTTTCCGTACCATCATACGCAATGATATTCTCATAGTCTGCCATCTTGTGAACGTACATTATCTTATAAGGAACGTTGCCGATTTTCACCCCTTTCTGCACCGCCTTCATTTCTCCATCCTTAAAGATAAATCCGTCACTCTCCAGCAGTTCTGAATCATCTGAAAGCAAGTCGCTAGGAACATTCGTCATTCCCTTGCTAAAGCTCAAAGTTTGTCTTTCTAAGTTTCTTTCCATAAAATTTAACACTTAACATTTCCCCTAAATTTTCGCCGCCGTATGAACACCATCGCCACCACGGCTTCTTCTTTCCGCTTTCTTCCAGCTAGGCTTCTCCATGTCCGTTAGACTCACAAAGAGACCGATGCCGGTACTCATTACCACATCGTCATGGTTTCCGTTACCAACGATATTACCCAAGCTGCCATCATCATGTCGCTCATAGATGCGCAACTCATGATACATTTCCTTGTCTGGCTCCTCATACAGGTTATCATCAATAAACTCTTCCAAGTTATCAATCACCTGCTGCTTCGTCAGCTTGTTGGTTTGGAAACCATATTTCGCCAGCACGTTATCTTCCACATTCTCCGAACTGCTCGTTCTCTGATACAGATTATCGTAGTAGTCGGCTATCTCCTGCAGAATAGTCAGGAAGTGATCACCCTCCGTGTTGTTGTTCTTCTCTCGGTCGGCAGTATTACTCTCTATTACCAGTAGCGCATCATCATAATAATGGGCTAGAGCAGCAGCCATCCATGCCAGCTTATCATGTCTTACATGTCCTCTGTATCTCGCTACTACCTTCGGCTTGCCCTTCACGGTAGGAATCATACCGAATCGGTCTATCACGGTCATAACGGTATAGTCCGATGTCGTACTCTTACCGCCAATATCCACGCTCACCAAATATCTGTTCTCCACTTGCAGACAGTTTGGCACAGCCCAAATTTTCAAGTCTCCCTCTCCGTCGTCTCTCAGCTTTACCTTCGAGTTCGGAATGGTGTTATCATCCTTCACGCTGATGTTCACCACGATGTCGGCAGTAAACTTAGGGTCTTGCTTATACAAAGCCTGCATGTCGTCTATAGAATAAGGATTGAATACCAGTCTACCAGAGTTTCTGAACGCATCTTCCTCATCAATAGGAGCCTCGGTAGCACATGCTGCATGGGTGGTAAACTTGTTTCTGTAGTTTCTGTACCATTCTATCGCCTCAAAGCAAGCACCCTTCTGCCACATTCGCCAGAAGAACTTTCCTGTCTCACGATAACCCTTCGGACAGGTACTTCGGTCTCTGTTCTGCAAAAGCCACTTGGCAAATGCTCTTCTGTTCTCTACAGGAGTCATATCCTTTTCGATGAAGAAACAAGGAATAAAGAGGAACGAATAAGCATCATTATTCTTTGGGTCCATTGCCAACTGGCACTTGTCGTAGAAGAAACCTGAATTACCCCTACCGGTACTCTCGAATATCTCCACGTTGTCTTCCAATGGGTCGATACCACCGGATATAGAAGAAATCACACCCTCAGGATCATGCTCTGGTGTCTTCTTCCAATAGGCTACCTCCGAATAGTGGGCACAGTGGAAGTTGCTACCACGCACAGAATCGAAGTTCTCGAAGGATGCTACAGTCAGCGTACTTCGTCTGATTGCCTTCACACCATCCGTTACTTGGAAATCGTCAGGAGAATTTTCGTATGGCGAGAACTGAAGTTTTGCGCCCGGATGCCCCACGGTCCACCCCGGCTGCCGCTCCAAAGCTTTTCGGTACATCGCCTTAATCTTCTTGGCGGTATTCTTCTGCTGGGCAAGCACAATAGCATTCCAACCATCGCGCCTGTAGTCCTGAATCCATTTGATGTAAAGCTGTGATAGGGTAGAGCCGCCCCACTGACGTGCCTTCAGAATAACCACGAACACCGGTTTATGGGCATTCCGCAGGTCTTCCATAATCTTCAGTAGCTTTCTTTGAGGATAGTTTAGCTTGAAAGGAATCATCTTACCGGTCTTCTTATCCTCAATCTTATCGGTCACGTATAAGGCAAACTCGGGGTCTTCCATGAACCTCACTCTGCAGATGGCAAAGGTAAGCATTTGGAAATGCTGGGCATCATCCTTCTGGTGCAGCACGTAGTTGATGTAGTCTTTCAGGCTGCCCATCTTTCTCAGACCTCTGAACAGAACAGATTTAGCGGTCTTCTTCGGAACCCACATCTTAGGAATGAAGAAATCGGATAGTTCTATCAGCACACGATGTTCAAAGTTATAGCATCCTTCGCCCGTCATAGGGTCGTAGGTGCCATAAATCTCATCATATCGCTCCTGATTTTCCGCTACGAGATTATCTATTTCCTGTTCAGTTACTAGAGCCATCCGTTAAATCGTTTAGTTCTTCGAAATCTGCATCCTGTATCTCGGGTGCTTTGCTTATATCCAGTACGTCTGCCTCGTCTTCGTCCTCTACGGTTGTCATACCAAGTGCCATAAGCTGCTTGAAGTCTGCATCTATTCCGTGGGTAACGCTTACTTCTGTCTGCTTTGGTATCATGTGCTTGGTAAGGTCTTTGTAGATGGTGACGTATGTCTTAGGATCATACTCTGCCAGTTGGTTCATACAATCCTCAAACTGCTCTTGGCTCCTTGCCAGCCAGTCTCTGATATATTCCTTTTGGGCACTCTTTCTTGCAGGGAGAAGCTTCTTTACCTTCTCCTTCTTCTCTTTCTGTATCTCCCTTACAGACTTAAATCCATCCATTTCAAAATCTTCCATACGCTCGCTTTTTTATTATCCGAAGGGTTTCAACGTGTGAATCATACTGCCCGGCTTGGTAGAGTTGGCGCAGTCTATGATGTCTATCTCCAGTTCGTCCAGTTGGTTCATCTGGTCTATCGTCAGAGGGTCCTTGCTCGTCAATGTGCGCATATAGTATTCGTATAGCGCACCGGTCACGATATAGTCGTGTATCAGCTTGACGAGTGCATCATATTTGGTATCATCCCAGTAGTCGGGAAATTTCAGCCATATTTCCTTCTCATCCCATTCTCTCAGGGCATTATCTCTTATCCTTCCTTCTGGTTTCATTACATAGGCAGACAGATTTGCTTCCACCTTATTAATATACTTGTCAAACCATCGGTAGAAGAGCGGGCGTTCCTGATCGTTCTCGCTTGTCGGAATGTCTTCACCTTGCGCATCCTTCATGTTCCGTCTTGCTCGTCCTACCATGTTGGTATTTGAATCAATATCATACCAGAGTTGTGTGGCATAGATAAAGATGTGTTTGTCCCAATAGCCGTGCCCTGCTCTTCGTGGCTTCGGCAAGAAAGGATTTGGCTCGGGCTTCCATCCTCTCTCTCTGATAAAATGTGTTGGGTGTAATTTATTAAACTCTGGGTAGCTCATATCTTGATATTTTATATTCAATATTACAAAACTCCTTCCTCCTCAGTTACGATGGCATCGCAAGTGAACTCCAACTTGTCGCTATGTCTTGACCATAGTTTCACCTTGCAGAAACCGGTATTTACCGGTACTAGAGTAAAGGCTCGTCTATCCCTGCATCGGTGTATCTCTATGATGCTTGGGTCTTCGCTTCTTGCCTCAATATCATCAATTGCTCCATCATTGAGCGAGTAGGATAGGGTAGCTTCCTCTCCTTTCTCTAGAGTTATCTCGCCTTCCACGCCCTCACCATTCACCTTTGCGGTCAGCTCGGTTGGATAAGGAACGGTAGGGACCACCGGACCACTCATCACGAAGCACTTTCTGATGGCAATCTCGTCTGATGCAAGTGTAGCTTGGTATGGCTCCGCTTGTTTCAGATTTGTTGTTTTCAGCCACCACTGGTATATCATGTAGTCCTCCACGTATCTTGCTGACAGCCTTGCCAGTGCGTCGGTCAGCGTTCCGTTATAACGTCTTGATACTGATAGGGTGAACTCCACAATATCATCCGTTCTGCTTCCATAGTAGATGGCGTTGTCGCCAATAGTCTGAGGCGTTGGCACAAGATAGTCTACGAAGATGGTCTTCAATACTTCCAGGGCTGTATCAAAGTCGTGGGTCAGCGTTCTTTCGTGTACCTCATCATCACCGGCAGCCTCGTTAAAGCTTACTTTCGCTGCTTTTTCGTCTGTTGCAGTATCTATCTTTGCTTTCAGGTAGGTTGTCGACTTTACTGCCTCCATCACTACCGATTTGATAATTTGAAATTTTATGATCATAGCTTATCCTTTTTAGTCAATGATTATTTCGCCTGTCATGTCTGTCAGACTCTTGTTGCTGCTTGCCGGTGGAGTCTTGTGATAAATCAGCTTGATGGCCGCTGCTATATGGTTCGCCATGTCCGCAGCATACTTCTGTGCCAGCTCTTCCTCGGTCATTCCCAATACCGCATTCGATACATAGGCTATCACATACCCCATGAAGTTGCCTTCAAACGGAACGGTAATACTGTCTTCTCCGTCTGCCCATCTGCTGTTTTTGAACTTAATCACCATTGCGTCCCCGTTCTTGTAATAGGTTACTTGTGGTGCCAGTTCTGCTACAAATGTTTCTGCCGCAGCGTTGATATACTGCTTCATGATACCTTTCTCTTCCGAAGAAGATAGGGTAGTCTTGGCAAACATCGTATCTCCGTTCTTGTCTTTCAGACGCTTTCCGATGAGAGCGAAGTGTTTGCTCACCTCACTCATCACCTTCTCCATTTCTATCGTTATCTGTACTTCCATACCTTATGCTGCTCTGTTATATCCTAATGCACTCTGTGCTTGTGCTACTGCATTCTGGTCTGCACCCTGCACAATTCCGTTCTCTACCTGACCACCGCCTTGCTGCATAGCCATTGCCTGTTGCTGCTGATACATCTGTTCAAGCTGAGCCTGCTGCTCCTGTACGCTGGCAAGCAACTTGTCTGCAAATGGTGCGTTGAGGTTCTGCAGATACTGAATGATATTGATACCGCCCATTTCAAGAAGCTTGTCGAGCGTATCGTTTTGCATCGTGTTGAAGGCTGCCGTAGCTGCTGCATTCTTGATGCTGATCTTGAAGTGAATATCTCTTGCCGAAAGACGGTCGTACTTGTAAACCGTATTGAAGTTCCGGTCGTAAACCCTTCTTCCGTCTTCGTAGTACTGCTGTATAGTCATGCACTTCTTGGTTGCCAGCTTCTCCGTGAACACGTCCATGTCGGCAAGGATGGTATACAGAGACGTGGTTGCATTCTGACTTTCCTGTGCATATCTGGCTGCCGAAGTTCCTGCCGATGGGGTCTTACCCTGCAAAGCACCGCTCACGTTGGTAACCTCTCTAATCAGGTTCAGCTCTATCTGCAAGAGTTCATTCGTACCGATGTTCACGGCATTCGATGTAATAATCTCCGGTTTCACATTCGGTGTCTTTACCGATGGTTTGTAGAATATCCATCCGTCATACTCTACCGCCTCTTCCATAAACTGCTCTGGTGTTCTGCCGTTAAGCACATTTGTAGGAATCATCTTGAATCCCTTGAAACTGCTTCTGATGGCCATGTCGTTCATCACAATCAGTCGGTTGATGTATCTCTGCTGGTCTATGATGTTGGCAAGGAATGGATGAATCTCTCCGTTGATATACGGATAGAGTTTCATCGTGAAAGGATGGCTCTTGTAGTCGTATGGTGTTTCGCCCTGACAGAGGATAGTTCCGTCTGGCGCCATATAGGTATAATACCAGTACTTACTGGAAGTATCTTTGCTGGTGATATACGCCCTATCTTCCTCCGGCACACCAGCCTCGTCATACTGCTCTTTACGCCTATTGTTTAAATCTATCAGCTTTTGTATCATAGCCGTATCATTACGATCTACCCTAAAATAAGCATCATTTACATTTTGAGCAATAGGGTCAAAGCATTGCAGCATTGGTTTGGTTTCCGTGGTCCACACCTCAATCACTCTAGAGTAATGTCTTCCCTTATTGGTATAGTCGAAAGAGAGATTCTCCAACGCCTTTTCTTCGTTAAATTCATAGCCGTAGCTGTTATCGTCCGAAGGATAAATATCAAAGATGGCGTTCAGATCTTCTTCTGTAAGCCCATATTCCTGTTTGGCAAACTTCTGATACAAATCTTCTCGGCTCACGTCATGCAGTACACCGATAAGACTCACGTCGTTGTGTCGTGGGTCGCTGCCGCATTCAAAAAACATGTGGTCGGGTTCCATCGCGTCTGTCCATGAATCGGGCATTTCCAGTTCCTTCGCCTCCCAACTCTCTCTGACAAACATCTGACCGCCCATCAGATAGTCCTTGATAGCGTGGTTCAGCACATCTTGCATGTACGTTGTTTGCCAGTTGCATTGCATCGTGGCACTCATCATGTCGCTCAGTTGTCGGGAGTCGCTGTCTCTTGCAAAGCAGACAGGTTCCGTTCCCTGCTTGGCATAAAGACCGGCAATAGATTCCAGAATGCTCACCATGATGTTGTTGCTCATAGGTGTCTGGTTGCGCTTCTCCATATAGGTACGCTCCGTCATTTCCTCCCAGTAGCCATGATGGTATACTCTGATGGTGTCGCTCCATTGGTCGCCCATACAGTAGCGCATCGTTCTCGCCCTCGTTTCTCGCACACCGCTCAGGTTATTCCAAGCATTTCTGCATCGGCTGAGTAACTCCTCGTCCTTGCCGTGTTCTTGTCTTCGCTTGCGAGCCTTAACCGAGTCATACTTGTTATGTTGAGGCATCACTTTGCTAAGTGTCAGTATTCTTGCCTTTACCATTTTCTTATACATTATTAATTATAGGCGCAAAAATAGGCAAAAACATGGCTTTCTTTGCCGTGTTCCAACCAACCGCCAAGCGCAAGGTTGGAGCACGGCAAAACTTCTTCAAATTATTTGCATTTTTGCCGAAAAGTTTCAAACAGTATTATAGAGATATGACAAAAGAAGAATTAGCACAGATGAATGAGGAAGGTGGCGCACAACAGGCTCCACCTGCTGAGGCTGCTACAGATGAAGCTCCTGTAGAGGACCGCCCTAATCGCAAGGCTTTCTCTGACCGGTTCAAGAAACGCCATGCCGACATCGACTTCGAAGACAAAGAAGCTCGTTATGCGGCAATGAATGATGATGCTGATTTGCTCGGACAGTACGAACAGAGCGGTAAGGCATTATCTAAAGTATTCGATAAGCACAAGTGGCTCGCTGCTCTGGCGATGGATATGGAGAAAAATCCGGACGACAATCCGTTTGATGCGATGGCTCGCTTGGGTATTGATGTAAAGACGTTGCTTGATGATCCTGAAGGCGGCAAGAAACTCGCTGAGATTCTCGCCAAGCACAACGAGGACGTGGCTGAACAGAACGAGGCTAGCGAGAAGGTTACTGCCAACATGCGCAAGTCGCTTGAACGCCTGATGAAGCTCTATCCCGATGATGCACAGGATATGTGGTCCCAGATTTACGAGATTCACGACAAGGTAGAGAGTGGCGATATTTCCGATGATATTTGGAAGATGCTCCACAATGCCAATAACTACGATTCCGACATCAGCTCGGCGCGCGACGAGGCGGCTATGCAAGCACGAAATGAAAAGATTCAGAATAAGGTTCGCTCTTCTAGCACGGAAGGCATTCCTCCTTCTCTTTCTAGTTCTGGCGCAGGAAATAAACCGGCAAAGAAACAGAAACGTGAAAGTTTCTTTGATGATATTAGAAGTAATTAATCCATTAATATATGTATAAAATGAAGAAAAATTGTTTTAAGAATTTTATGAGTGGTCAGTTCGTCTTTAAGACTGTCTCTTATACACATCTCCGAGCCCACGAGACGCTACGCTATCT